>VAPL010308197.1_pt1 | contig 22595 bp, 18 predicted proteins | sample 3395061 | NCBI WGS metagenome assembly VAPL01 (sample SAMN08290444, study PRJNA428436) | hydrothermal vent metagenome | isolation source: Deep-sea hydrothermal vent chimney 2 | place: Pacific Ocean: Juan De Fuca Ridge | depth 2182 m m | reverse complement strand
GCCAGGAGGAGATGTTCAACCGCGCCAAGCTGGTGGTGTGCCGCTCCGGCTACAGCACGCTGATGGAACTGGCGGAGTTGCACCGACCGGCGCTGTTCGTCCCGACGCCGGGCCAGAGCGAACAGGAATATCTCGCCGAGTATCATCGCGCCCGCGGGCACGTACACGCCGTCGCGCAGAACCGCCTCGATCTGGCCCGCGACACGGCGCGGGCACGCGGGTATCCGGGTCTGCCGCCGGTGGCGTCCCCGGAGCGCTCAGTGCGCAGGTTTCTGGAGATCGTCACCGGCGACGCGGTCGAGTTCGCGCCACAATAGTGCCACCGCCGGCACACACCAGAACCAGATCGCGCCGGTCCACACCAGCCGGAACCCGATCATCATCGCCAGCCCCTCGCTCGGCCCGTATCCCCACGCCTGGGCGGCCCCGAGACCCGCGAGTTCGATCCCGCCCAACTGCGGAACGACCCCGCCCAGCACGAGCACCACCATCAGCGAGAATGCATAGACCGAGAAGGCCTGCCGGAACGTGAAACCGTCGACCCCCACACCGTGCGCCACGAGCAGGAAGGCGGCGGCGAGGGCCGACAGATAGACCGCCGTAAGGATCAGGCTCGGCGCCAGTACGCCCGGCGTCGAGAGCCGACGCAGCCCCGTCAGCAACTCCTCGATACCGCGGAACAACGAACGCAGGGGGGCGGGCGAGGAGCGCTGCGCAAGCGCCGCGCCGAACCCCTGCAGGCGCAGCAGCAGCGCCACCATGGCCAGCGATGCCGCCAACAGGCCGATGCACAGGGGCCGCAGCCACGGCCACGCCGGGATCGGGTCGATCGCCAGCGCCAGGAACACCAGCCCGGTCTCGATGGCCAGGATGAGCGTGGTGGCGGCCGCCGAGCGCGCGAAACCCGCGCCCTGCAGCCGCCGCAGCATATAGTTCTGGGCATAGACGCCGGCCGGGATCGACAACGTGATCTCGCCCACGGCGAACGCCAGGAGCAGCCGGCGCGCCGGCGTGTCGATTTCGAGTCCGCGCAGCAACAACCGGAATTCGAGCAGCTTCAACCGAAGATAGACCAGCGCGAGCAGCAACGTCGCACCGACGACCACCGGCGGGATCCGCCGTATGCGCGAGACCACGCGCGGCAGATCACTGACGCTGAATACGAAGGCCAGGAGTGCGGCGGCGAACAAGACGGGGAGCAGGACCGCCGGTCTCAGCAGCACCCGGAGCCGTGCGCGCCGCGCCCCTCGCCGTGGGGCCGCCCGCGGCGATTCCTTCACGAGCCCTCAGGCACCGGCCGCGGCGTCGGCGGTGCAGCGCGCCACCCCGCTCAGTTCGTTCTCGACGTAGTGCAGCGGATGCACCGCGGCGGGCGCGGGGCCCGACCGCGCCGGGGAATCGGACCGCAGGACATAGACCCCGCCGCGCCGGCGCATCAACGCCCCATGGCGCACGCAGTAACGCAGGTAGCCGCGCACGCGTCGGCCCCGCTCGCGCAGGTCGAGGGCCCGCGGATCGACGTGCAGTCCGGCGCCCTTCCAGCGCGCCGCCTGACACCCCACGAACGCCTCCATGGCGTCCGCGGAGATGCCGGCCGCTCCGCGGACGCTTTGCAGCAGATAACGGCTGGCCAACTGGCTTACCGTCACCGTGGTCAGCGCCCGGATCGCGCGCGCGACACACGCGTTGACCTCGCGGCGCGGCAATTTCTCCAGACCCACCAGTTCCGGACCGACGTTGACGAACACGCGCTGGCAGCCGGTGCACATGAAGTCATAGGTGATGCCGACCGGCAGGACCCGCAGTGCCCGCCGCGGACGTGTGAGCAACGCGTAGAGACCGTTGCGCAGGCGGTGAAAGCCTCCGTCCGTGGACACCGTACCCTCCGGCTCCAGTTGTACGGACTCTCCCCGATCGAGCAGCGCGACGAAATGGTCGAGTTGCGCCTCGATGACGCGCCGCTCGTGTTCCTTGATGGCACGAAACCGCTCGCGGGTGAGTTTGGATAGGCCGTAACGCAGCCGCAGCAAGGGGCGGTACCGACGCCCCAGCGCGTCGCATACGCGCAACCCGCCGCTGCGGCGCGGAGCAAGCCGCTGAAACTCCGCCAACCAGCGCGGGCGCAGGACCTCACCGAGCGGCAGGTCCCCGCACACGCCGAGAACGTCCTCGAGCGTCTCCCACAGCGTGCGCTCGGGAATACGGCGCATCGGGTGCGCGTGCAGCAACTCCAACACGGGCGCCACGTCGATTACGCCCAACAACTCCCGCAGGGGGCGCGGCCAGCCGGTCAGATACTCGCGCAGGAAACCGCGGCGGAACAGGTCTTCGCGTGCAACGAAGTGGGGCAGCGGGCCGCGCCGACCGATCAGCGCACTGCACAACAAGGGGCCGTCCGTGTCGCGCCGGTGGGTCGCGACGATCAGCGTCGGACGAGCGCGCGTGTAGTGTTCGAGACCCCGCACCTCCACCTCGTGCGAGGCCCGCACCGAGACGTCGAATGCGACGGTCAACACGCGGCGCAAGGACCGCCGAACGGGTCCCTCTCGAGCGCCGGCCCCTACGCTGCGCTCCCCCTGCCAATACTCCGCGGTCCCGGGCCCCATCCGGACACCTCTCCACCGCCTTGGCCACCGTCCGTCCCCGGCGCCGCCGATCCCGTTCCGACCCGGCACACCCCGACGCACGCGCCGGTTGCGGACGCCCTGCGTCTTTCATTATAGAGAATCCTTCGGCGTCGCCGACGCAACGGGGGCTGCGACCATGACGAGGATCAACTCCGGTCGCCGGCGGGTGCCGCTCGTCGGCACCCGCGCCGTCCTCGTCCCGACAAACGCCCTCGCCGGGTCCGCCCGAGCGGCTGCAGGAGGATGGCGGGGCTACCGGGGGAGAGAGGGCGGGGGCACCCGGGAACCGCCGGTACGGGTTGTGTCGCGTTCCCGGCGGTACTGATCGTAACTCGGGGATTTCGGGCAATCCGTCGGCACGGGCGCCACGCAGGGCCGACGCTGTTGTTGGAGGTTCACCAACGTATCATAGACGGTGCGCTCGACGGTCGTACCGCAGCCGGACAGGGCCAGCAGCACGGACAACGCCGGGAGTCCGAACCGCCACGCGCCTTTCATATCCCATCCCCCGAAGGTACGTCGGAGGCATCCCGCCACTTCAAGACCTGACCCAACCACAGGTCGGTCAGGTGGTCCTGCAACCGGTTCTGGGCCTGGCGCGCGGCGAGGTTGTCCAGATCGATCCAGGAAAGCGGCTGGTCCTGCATGGCGCAGGAGAACACGGCGCGCGTGCGCTCCCCGGTCTCGGGATCGATCTGCCACTGCAGACACTGGGCGCACACCCCCTGGAGCATGCACTGCATGGGACTTCCGACCGTGCCCATGGCCTGCACGTCCGGTTTGAAGTAGGGCTGCAGTTCGCCGCGCAGGGCCCGTTGCAGACCGCGCAACAGGCCGGTGGACCCCATCACCAGGATCTCGTCGACCTCCTGCAGCGGAATCGACGGGGCCGCGCCGTCGGGCTCCAGCGCACCGTCGCCGTATTCGCACAGCAGCTCGATGACGTTGGAGCGGATGACGCTGAGGTCCTGGGGGCGGTGCGCCCCGATGGCCGGTTCCGCAGCCGTGGCCCACACGATTCGATCCGTGCCGGCCTCGAGCTGTTCCCGGTAATAGAGTTCATCGGCGCTGCGGAAGGTCGCCATGTACAGCACCCGGTCGCCGACCGCGCGCAACGCCGGACCGAGCGCGAACATGACCGCCGCCCCCCAGCGCCCGGCGATCACCAGCACCGTGCGCCCCGACTCCATCGGCGTGGGCGCGCCGGCGGGTCCCATCAGCACCAGCGCCTGACCGGGCTCCAGGGCCGCGGCAAGCCGCGAGTTGGCGCCGCCGCGCAGCACGAACAGCCGGATGTCGTCACCCTCGACCCCCGCCCCGCTGAGCGTCTGCAACGGGATCTGCAGGCGTGTACCCTCGACCACCGGGCTCAGGCCTTCAAAGGTCTGCAGCCGGTAGAATTGGCCCGGACGGAAGTTGCGCGCCGCCAGCGGCGCATGGATCGCCAGTTCGACCACCGAGGGGTTGTCGAGCTTCACGCGATGCACCCGCGGCGTAAGCAGATCGGCGATACGCTCGCGGAACCCGCGGTACGTCTCCGCGGACGCATCCGCCGCCGGACCGCACTCGCGCAGCGCGTACAGGATGCGCGGATAGCTGCGCCGGGCCGATGCCACCGCCTTGACGACGCTGCCGTGAAACGCCGGATGGGTGTCGCCGATAAAGGTCACGCAACGCCCGCCGCTGCGGTACGAGGTGAACGGCCCGAACTCCGGCTCCTTGCAGTGCCGCCCCGCCTGTACCGGCTGCAATTCGCGGCCGTGGCACACATGAGGCAGAAAGTGGTCGCCGTCCAGCTCGAAGGTGCCGGGATGCTCGCGCTCATAGATGGTGTTCGGCACCGCGCCGGCGGCGACGAAGATCGCGCGCGCATCCAGGGCGACTTCTTCGCCGCTCGCCATCCAGCGTCCACCGTGGCGTCGGCGCCGCCGGCAGACCAGGGACTCGACGTGAGCGTAGCGATCGAGTTCCGCGCGCACCGGCTCCAGGCCCTCGGCGTAGTAGACGCCCTCTTCCAGTGCCTTGACGATCTCCTCGTGATTGCGCAGATAGGCCGGGGACTCGTTCATGCCGCGCCGATAGACCAGGGTCACGCCGCCCCAGCGGCGCAGCAGCGGGATGAAGTCCGGCGTCTCGCCGGCGGCGGCGGCGCGCGCCCGCTCGTCGCGCACGGCGCGCCCATGCTCCAGCAACTCCGACAGGACCCCCCGGTTCTCCTCGTCGAGGCGCGCGAGCACCGCCTCCTCGCCGATCTCGACGACCAGCCGTTCGTGGCGTGCGAGCATCTTTTCCGCCTGCATGATGTAGTACGCCTGCACCTCGGTTGCCGTATCCACCGCGGTCAGGCCCCCGCCGATCACGACCGCCGGCAGACGCAGTTGCAGGTTCGCCAGGCTGTCGGCCTTGGCCGCGCCGGTGAGCTGCAGGGCCATGAGGAAGTCGCTCGCCTGACGCATGCCGCGCGCGAGGCTGTTGCCCATCGGGATCACTCGCGGCAACCCGGTCCCGCAGGCGTTGCATACGTGATCGAAACCGAGTTCCCAGGCGTCCTCCAGGGTGATCGTCCCGCCCAGGCGCACACCGCCGAACACCTGGAAGGTCGGCCGGCGGGCGAGCGTCAGATAGATGATCTTGAGGAAGTTCTTGTCCCAACGCACCGTGATCCCGTACTCGGCCACGCCTCCGAAACCGTAGTTGATGCGCCGGTCCAGGGATTCGACCAGATCGGCGTAGCGGCGCACCGGCCCACGCAGCAGGGCCTCGGGCAGCGGCTCGATCTTGAGCCCGTCGATGCCCACCACCGCGCAACCCTCCAGGGTCAGGTGGTGCGCCATGGTGAATCCGGCCGGTCCCATCCCCGCGATCAGGACCTTGCGCCCGTTGTAGGGCTTCATGCGGTACTGGCGCCGGCGCAGCGGATTCCACCGCGTCAACAGGCCATAGATCTCCACGCCCCACGGCAGGTCGAGCACGTCGGTAAGGACGCGGGTCTCGATCTGCGGGATATCGACCGGGTCCTGCTTCTGGTAGATGCACGCCTTCATGCAGTCGTTGCAGATGCGGTGCCCGGTCGCCGGCACCATGGGGTTGTCGACCATCACCACCGCCAGGGCGGCGAGGGTATGGCCGTCGCGCTGCAGGCCGTGCATCTCGGAGATCTTCTCCTCGAGCGGGCAGCCGGTGAGAATGTTGCCGAGCGGATCGACCTTCAGGCCGAGGTCCGGTTCGCCCTTCTTCCTGGGAAAGCCCTTGGAGCAGAAGTCGCCGTCGTGGTCGTGGCAATAGATGCAGTAATGGACCTCGCCCTGCACCTCGCGCCTCGCCATGCGCGGGTCGGTGAGCCGGAACCCGTCGCGGCGCCGGAAGGCGGCGGGGTCGCCCTGCACCCGACCCGCCGTATCGCCTTCGACCGCCTGGCGCGCGACCAGGTGTCCGTGGTCGACCGGGCGGGGCAGCCGGAAGCTCACCCAGCCCGCCATGCGGGCGCGCACCCCGGGTTCCTGCAACACCAGGGCGCACCAGCGGGTGAGCCGCGCGATATCCTCTCCCCGACCCTGCGGATCGGAGAGCGCACCGAGCGCGAAACGCGCCACCGCCAATTCGCGCTCGGGCGGCGGCGCGCCGTCCTCGGACAGCCGTCCGTCGAGCCAGCGATCCAGTTCCCCGAACGGTTCCGCGAACGGACCGCGATAACGCCGCCCGCGCTTGAGGACGAACTCCTTCTTGAAGACCATGACCGGGTCGTGGGCAAGGGTTCGCGCGCGCAACGCCGCCAGTTCCCCTTCGATACCGAACAACCCGGCGACGAAGGCCTCGAGGTGGGGGGCCGCGGCCGACAGCCACTCGCTGTACTCCGGCGCCGGCGGCGGGTTCCGCTCCTCGCGCAGTTCCAATAACCGCCGCAGCAGGTCCGCGTCCTCGCGCCCCAGTCGTTCCAGGAACGCCTCATCCAGGCGGCGCAGTCCATCCGCCTCGAACAGATCCGGAAAGTTCAGCCCCGGTAACCGTCCCGCCAATCGAATCGGGTCCTCTTCCATGCGCATCACCCTGTATGGCCCGCCCACCCGGATCGACCGGGCCCCTTATCATAGCCCTCGCGCCTGGAGTCCGTCGGACTCAGGAGAGTTCTCCTGCGGCGGCGGGAGATCGACGATAAATCGAGAAACACGCCGGAACCCGCTGAGGCAGAACCGATTGTTAAAGGATTTCCGCACGAGAGTCGATGTAGAGCCGACGATGTTTGATCGTGCAACGAAAGGAAACCCAGCGATGGCTGTGAAGAAACGTGCGATACGAAAGAAGAAGGCGGCCCCGAAACGCAAGTCGGGAACCAAACGGAAAGTGAGCAAGAAGAAGGTGGCGAAGAAGAAGGCACCGGCCCGGAAGAAGGGCACGGTCAAAAAAAAGGCAGCCAGAAAGCCGGCTGCCAAGAGGAAGACCGCCAAGAAGAAGGCGGCATCGAAACGGAAGACGGCGGCACAATCGAAGGCTCGCCGGAAGAAGTAACTTCGGCAACCGACAGGCCTCGGGAGGGGTACCTGTCGCCTTGCGAGACCAAGGGGCGGCCTGTCAGCCGCCCCTTCCTTCTTCGGGCGCAATCATACCACGAACGACCGGGCACAGGGGGGACTTTCGTGCGCACCATTCTGGTGCACACCGAAACACGGCATGGTCATGAACTATTTTACACGTTATTTTTCAATGAGATATTAGAGGCCAAGGAAGAACGGCCGGATCTTCGGATGGCCTGTGATCGGCGATCCGCCGACCCGGCACACCGGCATGTTCACTGGGCGGCGGGACCCGATCGGCCCGCGCTTAAACGGCCGGTTTCGGGGGATCATCAGGCGGCGGGGAAACCTTGGAGCCCTCGGTCGCAGGACCTTCGCTCGCGGCGTTCTCGCTCGCGGCGTCCGCTTGCGGGCTGGATTCACCGCCCGCGTCCTCTGCGGCCTGTGGCGGCTCGGCGGGTGCCGCAGAGACTTCTCCAGCGGGCGCAGCGGCGTCCGCCCCGGCCGCACCCTTCTCCTGCGCCGCACCCTGTACGACCTCGATCTGGCGCCACAGGCGATCGTTCTCCCCTTCCAAGACCGCCACGCAACCGGCGAGTTCCTGGTTGGCTCGATTTATCCGCCCGATGTGCTGTTCCAACTCACGCACCTTCTCCGGATGCACAACCGCCTTGAGAAAACCGTGGAGATCATCGATGTGGGCCACCTGATCGTGCAGCAGGCCATTGAGCCGCGCAGCGTCGTGCCCCGAATCGGCATCGGCGTGTTGGTCGGCGACATACCCGATGTGGCGTTCCAGCACTTCCCGCAGCCGCGTCGTCAACGTTTCCCAGGCCTGCTCGTCGTGGTGTTCGTGATTGGCAAAGTCCAGTTCCAGTTGCAGATACTCGGCGCGTAACGCGAGCCACGCCGGCGGTTCGGGCGAACCCTCTTCATCCTGCGGGGCGTCCTTCTCCGGGACCGGATGATGCAATCGCGCGCGGGTCTGCTCCAGTTCCTCCCCCAGGTAGTTGCCCACGTCCAGGCGCACACTCTGCGGCCGGACATCGGGTTCGGCCGGTTCGGCCGGCGGCGACACCGCGCTCGCCTGCCGACGCCCCTTCCAGTACAACCATGCCGCCAGGACGGCCAGGAACAGCAGCGCCTCCAGGAACACCAGAACGAGGATGGGCGAAACGCGGATCACTGCGATTCCTCCGCCGACTCGTCGGACTCGTCGGTCCGTGCCGCCTTGCCCTTGGCCAACCGGCGCCAGAGCAGGAACCCGCCGCCGCCGAGGCCGAACAACATCCCGTTGACCAGCAGAAACACCGCCGCCACGCGCCACAGGCCGACGGTCGCCGCCGGCACCGGCCCCTTGGGTACCGCCTTCGACGCGGGCTTGGGCGCGGGCTCTGGTTTGGGCTTTGCGGGTGCGGCCTTGGATGCCGGCTTCGGGGCGGGCTCGACGGGTGCCGCCGGCGGTGCGTTCACGTGGAAGTAGCGGGTGATCTGCCGCTCGAAGGTCGGTGCCGTAACGATGATCCGCAGCGTATAGGCACCGGGTTTGTAGTATTGGACGTCGGTGGTGAAGACCCCGTCCCCGGCCTTCCCGTCCGGTGACCCGCCGTTGTCCAGCATCGTGTACCGGGCCGAGACCCCGTCGGGGCGTTGGATCTCCACCACGAAGCGCGTGTCGCGCAGCACGTCCGGCTGACTGACCACCGCGTGATCCTTGCTCAACCATGCGCGGACGGTCTGCTCGGTGTGGAGCGCAACGTCCTGCTCGCCGACGTTGGTCTCCAACCCCAGGTTGGTTACGATGTAGGCCTTGTTGTGCCCCGCGCTCGATAGAATCCGCCACTTCCCCGGTTTCGGGTGCGGGATCGTGATCATGTCGAAGCGCTCGGAGCGAAACCAGCGCATCCCGGGTCCTCTATGCTTCGCCGACCACCGCCCGCCGTCCGGTGCCTGGAGGACGATGCGCACCGCGCGATCCTGCTTGGTGGCCACCACCGTGACCTCGCGGATGGACGCATCGGCCGTGAATTCCCCCCCCTGGATCGGAAGCATCTCGGGCCTCTTGACCCTCTCGAACAGCGTAGTGAAGGTCGTATTCAGGTCCCGATCGAACGCGGCCAGGCGGAACAGCCCGTGGGTGGTGCGTGCCATGCGCCGCAGCAGCCCCACGTCCGAGGCACGGGTGAAGGCGATGCTGAAGATCTGGACGTGCTCGTGTGCAAGTTCCGGGAGTTCCTGTCCCAGTAGCCGGTGCGTCAGTTCGGCATCACGCCGCGTGTCGCCCACGTCCATCCGGCCGTCGGACATCAGGATGAGGTAGCGGCGCGCCCCGGGTCGCGCCTGCTTGGCCAGCATCCGGCGCCCCGCCTCCAGTGCCGCGTACAGATTGGTGAACGCGCCCCGCGAGGAGATCTTGTCCACCGCCTGGAACAGCCGGCGCCGGTCCGACGCGCCGATCACGGCGGTCAGGCCGATCACCGGCCAGGCGCGACCGCTGAAGCTGATCACGCCGACGCGATCACCGGAGCCGAGCAGCGAGATGAACAGCTTCGCGGCCGGCACGCGCAGGCGCAGCGGATCCGTATGCCGCATGCTCCCCGAACTGTCGAGCACCAGCACCGCGTCGATGCCGCCCCGCGCCCGCGCATGGGCCGGTGCAACCCAGCCGGGCGCAAGCGCGAGCCAAAGAAGCGCGATCAGCACCGCACGGCGCCTGTGTATCCCACCCCCCGTCTCCGCGCCCGCCCCGCCTCTTCCGGCACGATCCGTCACACGCCTCGCCTCCATGGACCCCGCTCCCGCTTTTCCGATCTCCCCCGGTTCCCCCGGCCGCGCACCCGTTCCCATCCGCCCCGGACACACGCCCGCAAACGGCGCCGGACGGGATCGGGGCGCGTGGAACGATTAGCGGCCGGCACACCAACCCCTTGACCCCTCTACCGACCGGGGATCTGCCGAGGCATCGGCACGGCGGCGGTCCACGGTGCGATGCACGAGGAATCGTTGCGGCACGAATCAGGGGCGCGCACGGACTTGCGGAGATTCCCTCGTTCCCACCGGCGCCGATCCACTACAATATCCGGCGAGCCCATGCCCGCACCCCCATTCCAAGCCGAACCCCCGGCCCCGTCCGTCACCAGGCCCGACGTGGACTTCCGGGTGGTCCTCATCAACCCGTACGAACTGGGGCGCCAGCCCTTCGCGCTGGCCCAACCCACGGCTTGGCTGCGGCGCGCCGGGATGGAGGTCGCGTGCCTGGACCTTTCTCTGCAGACTCTGGAGCCGCAGGCGCTGGCGGGGGCGGGACTGATCGGGCTCTATCTGGGTATGCACACCGCCACGCGCATCGCGGTGGAGGCGCTGCCCCGGATCCGAGAACTCGCCCCGCAGGCCCACCTCTGCGCCTACGGGCTGTACGCCCCCATGAACGCCGCCCTGCTGTGCGACCGGGGGGTCGCCACGATCCTGGGCGGGGAATGCGAGCCGGACCTGCTGGCGCTCGCGCAGTCGGTCCGCGACGGCGCCCCGCCCGAGCCGGGGGGCGTGCATGTCGGGCTCGAGAAGATCGCCTTTCTCACGCCCGATCGCTCGGCTCTGCCGCCGCTGGAGCGATATGCCCACCTCATACTGCCCGACGGCGGCACGCGCGTGGTGGGCTTCGCCGAAGGCAGCCGCGGATGCAAACACCTGTGCCGCCATTGCCCGGTGGTCCCGGTCTACGACGGGCGCTTCCGCATCGTGTCCCCCGAGGTGGTGCTGGAGGACATCCGCCGCCAGGTCGCCGCCGGCGCCGCACACGTCTCGTTCGGCGACTCGGACTTCTTCAACGGACCGACCCACGCGCGGCGCCTGGTCGAGGCCCTGCACCGCGAGTTCCCGACGCTCACCTACGACGCCACCATCAAGGTCGAGCACCTCATCCGTCACGCGGAGCTGCTCCCGCTGCTGCGCAAGACCGGATGCCTGTTCATCACCAGTGCCGTGGAATCGGTGGACGACCGGATACTGGAGTACCTCGGGAAGAACCACACCGCCGCGGACTTCGCGCAGGCCGTCGGGCTGTTGCGCGAGGCCGGCATCGCGCTCGCACCGACCTTCGTGCCGTTCACCCCCTGGACCCGCCTCGAGGGCTACACGGCGTTGCTGCGCCGGCTGGTGGAACTGGAGTTGGTGGAGAGCGTGCCGCCCGTGCAGCTCAGCATCCGTCTGCTGGTCCCCGAGGGTTCGCGGCTGCTCGAGCTGTCGGGTTTCACACAACGCCTGGAATCCTTCGATCCGGCGATCCTCGGCTACCCGTGGCACCACGAGGACCCGCGGGTCGACGCACTGCAGGAACGCGTACAGGCCTGGGCCGCACAGGCCGAGGAGCGCGGGTTGCCGCGGCGCGAGGCCTTCGGGCGGATCTGGGAACTCGCGCACGAGGCGCAGGGCAAGCGCCCGCCCCCCCTGCCGGCGGGCCCGATCGGCGCCGCGATTCCCAGGCTGTCCGAGGCGTGGTACTGCTGCGCCGAGCCGACCCGCCGGCAACTGCACTCGTTCTGAACGCCCCGCGCGAGCGCCTCAGGATTCCACGGATTTCACGGCCAGTGCGCTGTGCCGACGCGAGTAGCTGAAGTAGACGCCCAACCCGATCGCCATCCAGATCACGAACCGCAGCCACGTCACCACCGGCAGACTGAATATCAGGTACAGGCAGAAGGCGATGCCGAGCAACGGGATCACGGGACTCCCGGGCGTGCGGAACGGGCGCGGCAGCTCCGGACGGGTACGGCGCAACACGATGACCCCGGTGCACACCATGATGAACGCCGCCAGGGTGCCGATGTTCACCAGCTCCGCCACGTCGCCGATGGGTGTAAACCCCGCCACCGCGGCCATGAACACGCCGCTCACCAGGATCACCCGCACCGGCGTGCCGCACCGCGGGTTCACGGCCGAGAATACCGGCGGCAGCAGACCGTCGCGTGACATGGCCAGGAAGATGCGCGTCAGGCCGAAATAGAGCACCAGCATCACCGTGGTCAGCCCGGCGATGGCGCCCGTCGAGATCACCGCCGCGACCCAGTGCTGACCGATACGCAGCATCGCATCGGCGACCGGCGAGGCGCCGGTCAGGGTCTGGTAGGGTACGATGCCGGTGAGCAGACCCGCCACCGCCATGTAGATCACGGTGCAGACCACCAGTGAGACGATGATGCCGATGGGCAGGTCGCGGCGCGGGTTGCGCGTCTCCTCGGCGGCCGTCGAAACGGCGTCGAAGCCGATGTAGGCGAAGAAGATCAGGGCCGCCCCGTGCATCATGCCGGTCCAGCCATGGGGGAAGAACGGGTGCCAGTTCTCCGGGCGCACGTGGAAGGAGGCCATCGCGATGAATACACCGATGGCCAGCAGCTTGACGAACACCATGGCGGCGTTGAAGTGTGCGCTGATGCGCACACCGACGGCGAGCAGCCCGCCCAATACCAGGATGATCAAAACCGCCGGCAGGTTGATGATCCCACCGCCGAGCGGACCGTTGAGCAGGCTCGCCGGCAGCGGCATGCCCAGGGCTGTGAGGGCGCTGTTGACGTAACCCGACCAGCCGATCGAGACCGCGGCGGTCGCCACGCCGTACTCCAGGATCAGGTCCCAGCCGATGATCCAGGCCACGAACTCCCCGAGTCCGGCATAGGCATATCCGTAGGCGCTGCCGCAGCCGCCGATGGCCGCCGCCAGTTCCGCGTACGACAATGCCGAGAAGGCGCAGGCCAACCCCGAGATCGCGAACGAGACGACGATCGCCGGTCCCGCCTGGATCGCCGCCTGCCCGGTGAGCACGAAGATACCCGCCCCGATGATTGCACCGATCCCCATGAACACCAGATCGGTGGCACTGAGCACCCGGCGCAGACCGGGGTGTCCATCGGAATCGACATCGATCGCCTTGGTACGGAACAGACTCATCGCGCTATGGCCCCCCTGACAAGTTCGGATCGCCCGGGCCGGCCTCGGCGACACCGCCGGTTCAGAGGCCCGCGCACCCCCCGCCGTGCCGCCGGATCGACGGGGGACGAGAACACACGGCCAATCCTCCCGGCCCCCGCAATCCCGCCGCCGCCCACCCCTGCCGCCCCTCTGCGACTCACGAACACCGCGGCCGCCGCCGCGCATCGACGACCGCTCGGCGCCGGGGCTTGGCGGTGCGCAGCGGACGAGTCGCGGCACGGCACCCCACCAACCGGCTGATTATTATTGAGTCTCCACCCTGACACAAGGGCGCGGGACGAGTGGGGGGTCGGCGGCCGAGGACGCCCGGGTCGGCACCCGACTTGCGCCTTTCTCCTCGAAGACACGACGCGACGGAAACCCGCCGCTCGGAGGCGGAAGGCGACATCGGCGCAGAGCCAAGTGACCCGGGCCCTCCCCGGACGGACCGGAGATCCATCGAGATCGGGATGACGCGCGCGCGCAGGCACGCGACATCCGCGGCACACCGACAGGACCCTCGGGGATGCAGTTCGGCGGCTTCCCGGGTAGCGCCGCCCACCTGGAAAGCGCCCGAGGAAACCACTATCCGCGCACGACTTCCGCACGGGAAGGTTCAGGCCGAACCGTTCCGCTCCCGGCCGTCGCCGACCATCTCCCCTGCCGGGAATGCGCCCCCCCTCAGACCTCGCGACGCTTGCCCACGGTACCGCCCGCCCGCGTGCCGCTCTCCTCCACGGAATGGACCTCGACCTCCACGCGCAGGACGTCGAGCGCACCGTTGGGCGAGCCGTGGATCTCGTGCCCCTCGTCGGTCTCGATCGTGCCGGCGCCGCGTTCGGACGCAATCCGCAAAACGCGGTCGTTCGGCTGCGCGTCATGAGCCTTCACGTCCCCGCGCCGACGCCGGGCGTAGGCCTTCAACTTCCGCCCGGCGGCATCGAAGGCATCGCGGATGGCGACGTAGAGGTCGGTATAGCCCGGCCGGTCGTGGTGGTCGCGACTGACCACCAACTCCCCATCCGGTACCGTCAGACCGATGCGCACATGGAAGATCCTGCCCTTGTGACGGTGCGCGTGGGGCGCCTCGATCATCACGCGGCAACCGGTGATCCGATCGTAGAAGCGTTCGAGTTTATCGGCCTTTCCGCGAATCTTCGCGGTCACCGCCTGCGACGGCGCCAAGTCCCGATACGTCACCTGCAACGGAAGTTGCATCGCGTCATCCCCCCTCGTTGTCACCCCGGTAGCCGCGGGGTACGCAGCCGACATCACCGCGCGGTCCCGTGCACGATCTGGAAATCCAACCACCCGGGCGCGCCGGGGTACGCCGCGCCGGGAGTATCCGTCCGGACGCCGCACCGCGGGGACCGGAGAGATCGGTGTCGAAATGGGCATGGCGGACGCCGGATGGGTCCGCCCGCGCAGGCGTAACGGCCCACGCCGAGTCCTTCAGGTCGAAGCGAGCGTCGAACACGCGCCACACGGGGCCGCGAGGGCGGGCGGCGAGGATTCGAAGCGAGACCAAGGTAGAATAGGCCATTATTAGCAAGTATAGCCCAACCGCAGCTACCGGACTTTCCGAATAAACTCCTATCGATACAGTCTCCTGCAGCCTTTTGATCCGTCCGTGGAAACCCCGGGCCCGCTCATGAGGCGCCCCCGAATTCCATGATCCCGCCGGCCAGCGTTTCCAACGAACGCACCTGCCCGGCGCCACCGCGCCGGATGGCCTCTTTCGGCATTCCGAAAACCACGCAACTCCTCTCGTCCTGTGCGATGGTCGAGGCACCCGCGTTACGCATCTCCGCCAGCCCCGCCGCGCCGTCGTCGCCCATGCCCGTCAAGATGATACCCAGCGCGTTGCCCCCCGCCGCCTTCGCCGCCGAACGGAACAGCACATCCACCGAGGGCCGGTGGCGGTTCACCCGCGGACCGTCCGCCACCTCCACGAAGTACTCCGCACCGCGCTTGCGGAGCAACAGGTGGCGCCCGCCCGGCGCGATCAGCGCCCGCCCGGGCAGCACGGGATCGTTGTTCTCGGCCTCTTTCACCTCGATCTCGGACAATGTGTTCAGCCGTTCGGCGAACGCCGCCGTAAACTTCTCCGGCATATGTTCGACAATGACGAGTCCGGGCGACAAACGCGGCAGCCGTGTCAATATCACTTCCAGTGCCTGCGTGCCGCCCGTCGATGCGCCGATCGCCACCACCCGCCGGGCCGTGCCGGGCCGCGGCTCTCCTGCCGGCGCGCGAACGGCCTCGGTTCGCGGACCCATGGGCACGGTCGACTCCGCCACGAACGGCCGTATACGGCGGAGATTCGCGCGGGCCGCCGCCTTCACCGTCCCGATCAGTTCGCTCGCCCCCTCCTGCAGGAAGCCCTTCACGCCCAACTGCGGCTTGGCGATCACCTCGACGGCGCCCGCGGACAGCGCGCGCATCGTCGTCTCCGCGCCCTTCTCCGTCAGGGACGAGCAGATCACCACCGGTGTCGGCCTCTCCGCCATGATCCGCCTCAGAAAGGTGATCCCGTCCATCCGCGGCATCTCCACATCGACGATCATCACGTCCGGCCATCTCAGATTCATCCGCTGACGTGCGAAGATCGGATCCGACGCCGCGCCGAGAACCTCGATTCCGGGGTCCTCACGCAGAATCTCCGAGAGCACCTGCCGAACCACCGCGGAATCGTCTACGATCAGTACGCTGACTCTCGGCATGAAGATCTCCGCTCGCCGCCCCAGAAGGCCCGCCCCCTGCCCGATGCATCCGGCACACCCGGCCTATACGGGCGGCCTGACATGATGCTTGACCCAGGCATTCCCCGTGGTGATGTCGAAGATGAGGGTGCGGTGACCGATGCCTCCCACGTGCTCGGCCACCCTGTGGAAGCCGTGTCGGTCGGTCAATTCCCGGCCGGCCTGGATGTTACGCGCGGCCACGTTCATGGTATCGCGCCCGGCCAGGGCCTTTGGAAACATATTTCCACCGCCGAACAGCTTCGCCTCGCAGTCCCGGGGACTTACCCCCGCCGTTGCGAGATCGCGAAGGAGCAGCGCGACGGCCTCGTCCCCGTAGCGCCCATCCAGCGGACCCGCCGCCTTCGTGCCGCGATGGGGCAGCATGTAGTGGCACATGCCCCCTACCCGAAGCCGCGGCTGCCAGACGGTAATGGATACGCACGAGCCCAACACCGTCCGGATCCGCGTTCCGGCCCCTCCGAAATATAGATCCCCCGGTTGGAGGAAGATCTCCGGAGACCCGTCCGCGCACCCCATCGGCTATTCGTTCCGGTAGACCGAAGGACGCTCGATCTTCAGCCGTTCGTCGATACCGTTCAGGCTCTCCGAGTGGCCGACGATCAAACATCCGCCCCGACGCAACCGCGCGGCAACCCGCCGCACCACTTGCCGCTTCGTTTCCAGGTCGAAATAGATCATGACATTACGCAGGAAGATCACATCGAACTCCCCCATGGTCGGCAACTCGGCGTTGAGATTGATCCGGCGGATCTGCACGCGATCGCGCAACTCCCTGCGAACCAGCATCTCACCGGCGCTGGAACGTACCCCCCGAAGGCAGTAGGCCGACAGGTACCGGGGCGGAATCTCCCGGGCACGCTCCACCGGATAGCGTCCTCCACGGGCCCGCTCCAGGACACGGGAGCTGATATCCGAACCCAGGACTTCCCAGCGCCTTCCCCCGAGCACGTCCGCCAGGACCATGGCGATACTGCACGGCTCCTCTCCGCTCGAACATGCCGCACTCCAGACACGGAAGCTCGTCCCCGCCGTGCCGACGCGCAGGGCCTCCGAGCGCAGGACCTCGAAGTGGTCCGGCTCCCGGAAGAAGTGCGTCTCATTGGTCGTGAGCAGATCGAGGGCGATTTGCAGCTCCTCGCGTTCGGAATCGTCGGAGAGCAGTCGGAGATATTCGCCGTAACTCGAAACCCCCCTCTGGCGGATGCGCTTGGACAGGCGCCCGCCGACGAGCGCCTTCTTCGCCGGGGACAGGCTGATTCCGGAGATCCGATAGAGCAACCTCCGGAATTGGCCGAACTCCCGATCCGTCAACGTCGGCGAATCCGTTGAGCCGGCGACGCTCACCACGTGCACCCGACCTTCGCCCCGAGCGCGAGCGGACACGCTCATCACCCCCTCACCGCCGCCCGGCCGGCCGAACATCGCCCTCAGCCTCCCCGACCGTGTACGGCCTCCGGCGTCACATTGGGTTCGTCCGCGACGGACGGGTCGGCCAGCATCGCGATCTCGTCCAGCGAAAACACCCGCCCCACGTTCAGTATCACCACGAACCGGTCGGCCACCTTGCCCATGCCTTCAATGAAGTCCGTACGGATTTTGGCGCCGAATGCGGGCGTCGGCTCGATCTGCTCCCGCGGGATTTCCAGCACCTCGCTGACGCTGTCCACCATCACCCCGATCTCCTGGGCCTCGCCCGCCGACTCGATCTCCAGCAGGACGATGCAGGTACGCCGCGTCGCCTCGGCGACGCGGCGCCCGAACCGCGCCGCCAGGTCCACCACCGGGACCACGCGGCCCCGCAGATTGATCACTCCGCGCAGGAAGTCCGGCATCATCGGCACCACGGTCAGGTTCCCGTACTCGATGATCTCCTTGATGTTGAGGATCCCGATCGCGTACATTTCGCCGCCCAGAACAAAGGTCAGATACTGCGCCTGGTCCTGCCCGCGTGTCCCTGCGGAATCCACCGCCGCTTCCGTACCCTGCACCCGCTCGCCCATGACGATACCCCGTTCAGAATTTAACGAAATCGGGTGATTCGTAACCCGGCTCGGCATCGACCGGGGCGGGCGCCGGCGCCCGCGGCGCCTTCGCCCCGGCCCGTGTCGACCCTTCCCCCGGCACCGCGCTACGGCCCCGGGCGGTCTCCATCATGCCCGAGACCTTGAAGAACGACATCACGCCCTGCAGCTGCTCGGCCTGACTGCTCATCTCTTCGGCGGTGGACGCCAGTTCCTCCGCGGCCGAAGCATTCTGCTGCGTGGCCTGATTGAGCTGTCCGATCGCGGTGTTGATCTGCCCGACGCCCGAGGACTGCTCCTCCGAGGCCGCCGTGATTTCCTGGACCAGTTCGGCCGTCTTCTTGATGCTCGGCACAATCTCGTCCAACAGCTTCCCCGCCTTATCGGACAAGCCGACGCTGCCCGTGGCCAGCTCCCCGATCTCCTGGGACGCCACCTGACTACGCTCGGCGAGTTTCCGGACTTCTGCGGCCACCACCGCAAAGCCCTTCCCGTGTTCTCCCGCCCGGGCCGCCTCGATCGCCGCATTCAAGGCCAGCAGGTTGGTCTGGTACGCGATGTCATCGATGATGCTGATCCTCTTGGCGATCTGCTGCATGGCCGCAACCGTCTCCTTCACCGCACGGCCGCCTTCCTCGGCCTCCGTCGCCGCCTTCGCGGCCATGCCGTCCGTCACCCGGGCATTCTCCGCGTTCTGATTGATGGAGGCCCCCATCTGCTCCATCGAAGAACTGGTCTCCTCCACGCTCGCCGCCTGCTCCGATGAGGCCTGGCTCACGGACTGCGCGGTCGCGCCGACCTCCTCGGAGGCGCTGGACAGAGAATCCGTAGCGCCGCGCACCTCGGTAATGATCTGCGCAAGCTTCTCGACCATGCGCTTCATGGCGGAAAGCAACTGTCCCGTCTCATCCTTGCCGCGTTCCTGGATGCTGACCGTCAAATCCCCCTTCGCGAGGGCGTCGGCAACCTTCACCGCCTCGCGTAGCGGGGCGGATATCAACCGTGAAAGCGCCAGGCCCAGGATGATTCCGAGTGCGACGCTCACCCCCACCACAATCAGCAGTACGGTCCGCGATTTCCGGTACACGGCATCGCCCCGCGCCGCCGACGCCTTCCCCCTGGCTTCCTTCACCTGGGAAAGGGTGGTAATCAAAGCGTCCAGTTCCTTGCTGGCGGTGTGCAACGGGCCCATCGCGAGCGCGACGGACTTCCTGTTCTTCTCCAGCGCCTCGGTACTCACCGCCTGCAGGACCCGATCGGAGGCATTCGCATACGCCTGCCACGCCGCATCGACCTTGGGCAACAGGGCCCGGGCGCGCGGGGAATCGAACAGCGGCCTGGCCCGCTTGAGATACCCGAGGAACTCCCGATGATCCTGCTCGACCTGGCTCTCATATTTCGAGCGCTCGGCCCGGCTGCGCGCGAGCAGCACGCCCTGGGACGCGCGTTCGGAGTCGATCAGTCGCACGTCGGCGGCACGGATGTACGACAGCCCCAGGAGTTCATGGTCGTAGAGCCGGTTCGCCATCGTGTTCAACGTCTTCATATCGCTGATCCCCTTGTACCCCACGATCCCGGTAAGGGCCGCGATACAAAGGCACGCCAATACGAGTTTCTGTCCGATCCTCATATCGTGAAACCACTGCATGGACATCGTTGCACTCCTTCTTTGTCAATTCCGAAGCGCTCGCAGGCGCGAATGCGGAATCCGCCACCGCCCCGGAACCGCCCGATAACTTTTCAATGAACCCTCTCGGAGACCTGACCCGCCCGAGCGCCGGACCCGAGGCCCGAGCGCACGGCCGCCTCGACCATCGCCTGTACATCGAGGATCAACGCCACGTCCCCACTGCCGAGGATCGTGGAGCCGCTGACGCCCTTCAGACGGCGGAATATCGGTCCCAACGGCTTGATGACCGTCTGCAATTCGCCCTTGAGGGAATCGACGAACAGACCCACCTTTTTCGATCCGTACTGGACCACCACGATGTTCTCGCGGCGCGATCGACCGGCCTCCGACATAAAGAGGTCGCGCAGTCGCAGGAGCGGAAGAACCTCCCCCCTGAAGTCGATGTAGTCCTCTCCCCCGCCGCCGATCCGCAGCCCGTCGGTGACCTCGATGCACTCGACGACGGACTTCAGGGGCAACACGTAGTCCGCGCCGCCCACGCCGACCAGAAATCCGTCGATGATCGCCAAGGTCAGGGGAAGCCGTATCCGTACGGTAGTGCCCTCTCCCGGATGGCTCTCCACCTCGACGGTGCCGCGCAGGGCCTCGACGTTGCGTCGCACGACGTCCATCCCGACCCCCCTGCCCGAGAGATTCGTAACCTCGTCCGACGTGGAGAAGCCCGGCTCGAAAATCAGATCGTATATCTCGTTGTCCGTGAGACCGGCGTCGGATGCCCACACCCCCCGGGCGATCGCCTTCTCCAGGATACGGTCACGGTCGAGCCCTCCGCCGTCATCGCCGACCTCGATGACGACGACCCCCGACTCATGGCGGGCATCCATGCGGACCGTACCGACGCCCGGCTTTCCCCGCTCCCGCCTTATCTCCACCGGCTCGATGCCGTGATCCATCGCGTTGCGCACCAGGTGCATGAGAGGATCCGCGATCTTCTCCACCATGCCCTTGTCGAGTTCGGTCTCACTGCCGCTGATCGACAGGCGGATCTCCTTCCCGAGTTCACGGCCGGCGTCGCGCACTATCCGCTGGAATCGGTTGAAGGTCTCTCCGATCGGTACCATCCGAAGCTCCAGGGCGCTGTCGCGGATCTCCTCTACGAACCGCGTCATGGTGAACGCCGCTTCCTGCATGGGTACGTCGCCCCTCTGCTGTGCGAGCAACGAGGCCGATGCGCCCGCGATCACCAATTCGCCGACGAGAGCGATCAGATGATCGAGCTTCTCGGCATCGACCCGTACAAGATGCGTCTCCCGCGCCTTGTGTTCCCGTACCCGGCGCTGCTTCGCCAGTGCCGCCTCGAGCGTCGGCGGGTGAACGGTGCGTTCCTCCACGAGGATCTCGCCGAGCGGGCGATGCTCGTCCGCGCCGCCGCCGGCCTGCCCCGCGAGGGCCTGCGCCAGCTCCTGTTCCGTAAGGGTCCCGACCCGAACCAGACTCTCGCCCAGCAGGAGGTCTTCCTCGGGAAGGTTCCGGATCAAATCAATGTAGTCGGACACGCGCGAACGAGGTGGAAGAATGTGGATATGACTGCTGTCACGGATAAACTGAAATGCGTCCTCTATGGTCTGCTTATCGGCATCGGTTTTCAGCGTAAGCTCGCAACCCAGATAACACGTCTCCGGGTCCAACGCGTCGAGATCCGGGATGGCGTCCGGGATCAACTCCAGGCGGCCTATCTCGCCGATCGTGCCCAGGTAACGCAGAATCGAAAGCGGGTCCATTCCGTCTTGCAGCACGTCCGGTCCGAATCGCAAGGACAGATGCCAATGATCGCATTCCACGCCTCCCTCCACGGGCTGTCGCTCGTTCGCGGCGGGTGCCGTATCCGTGCAGACGACTTCACGATCTCCGCCCGCGGTATCCGCGCCAAGGCCCTCCATCAACGTATTCCCGCGAGACAGGAGTTCCGCGTCGATGGTCCTCGTTCCGTCGGCCACCTGATCGAGCAGCGCCCCGAGATGATCGCCGCAATCGAGCAATCGCGCGGTCAGATCCGACGTCAACGCGCGGTCGCCCGCACGGAGTTGGTCCAGCACCGTCTCCATCGCGTGTGCGAAGCGCACGAGGTCGTCCAGACCGAAGAGACCCGCGGACCCCTTGACCGTGTGCGCGGCCCGAAATACGCCGTTCAGCGTCTCCGGGTCTTCCGGATCCCGCTCCAGCGCCAGCAGGCCGCGCTCCATGTCCTGCAGAAGTTCCCGACCTTCCGCAATGAACGTTTGTAATGCCCCATCCAGATCCATGTTCCGGTCCGCTCGATTCAGCCCTTTTCCGGGCTCAAGAAAGAATCCCCAAAGTGCCGCGCCGCATTGTAAAGTTCGAATACTTCCCGGACGGTTTGGCTGGGAGATGAAATTTTCAGGTCCTTCCCGATGCGGGCGCACGCCCGCCGCAGGCCGTAGAGCACCTGAAATCCCGCGGTGTCCAACTCGGAGACCTTCCCGAGATCGATCTCCATCGGCCCCGGCTCCCCGAGTTCCCGAACCAGGCGCTCCTTCAGCGTCGCGGCCGTGTAGATGGTCAGTTCGCCGGACAGCGTCAATCGACATCCGTCGCGCACCTTCCTCCCGGTGATCTGCATCGTTTCCTCATCCATCGCCCATGATCCCTACGGTAGGATCAGCTTGCTGACCGCGGTCAGGAGCTGCTCGGGTCGGAAAGGCTTTACCACCCAGGCCTTCGCACCGGCCGACTTCCCTTGCTGTTTCTTTTCCTCCTGGCTCTCGGTCGTCAGCATGATGATCGGCGTGAACCGGTAGCTCGGGCTCGCCTTCACCTCCTTTACGAAGGAGATTCCGTCCATGTTCGGCATGTTCACGTCGCTGATGATGAGATGAATCTTTTTCCCGTTCAGCTTCTGCAACGCCGCCCTTCCGTCCTCCGCCTCGATCACTTCGTATCCGGCGGAACCAAGCGCCATGCGCACGACCTGGCGCATGGATATCGAGTCGTCGACGATGAGTACGGTCTTCGCCATCGGCACACCACACCTCGCTAGAAGAAAGTGATCTCGGATT
>VAPL010511924.1_pt1 | contig 22608 bp, 17 predicted proteins | sample 3395061 | NCBI WGS metagenome assembly VAPL01 (sample SAMN08290444, study PRJNA428436) | hydrothermal vent metagenome | isolation source: Deep-sea hydrothermal vent chimney 2 | place: Pacific Ocean: Juan De Fuca Ridge | depth 2182 m m | reverse complement strand
TGAATTACCTGTGCATCAATATTATCTATTATCGGTAGCCCTTCAGAGAATTTCTTAATATTTATGACCTTGCCTGTTTCATAATCTTCAGATAACAAGCCAATTGCCTTAGATTTCAATCTCAAATTGATATCTTTTGTAACTAAAATAACGCTGCTATTATTATTTTCATTTTGCAACGAAATAGCGGCGTTTATTATTTTATGATCATTTTTCCCGTTTCCATAAATGTTTTCGGCATTGATATCTTTAAGGCTAAGGCTATCCATAATAATCTTGATCTTTCCTTTCCCTTTCGCCAGTTTTATCCATTTGTTCAGACCATCATTACCAGACAGTTTATCTAAAAAACGAATAACCTCTCTTGCTTCAAAATTTTTGGTTTCGTTGCCAATTTTAAATTGGTCTAGTTCTTCTAAAACAGTTATCGGAATAGCGACATCATTTTCTTCGAAACTTGTAATCGAATTATGATCAAATAATAATACGGAGGTATCTAAAACATAAATTTTCTTTTCGGTGCTTTTTTTCATATAATTTTTTTTAGGTAAGTCCACTCATATTTAAGAAGAATGGTAAATTTTTCATAGTTGATAGATTATTCTACATTCAAACTTTTTAAAAAGTACAAAAAAATAAGATGAGTCAAAATAGTAAACAGTTAAATAAACGCGTATTTATTAACAAGAAATTAACTTTTAAGTACAGTGTAACCCGGTTTAAATGAGCTTAATAAGTAACTACTAGTGTTAAGACTAAAATAATTATTTATGTTTTGGCGATTTTTGCTGAACGAATACTTTCAAAAACTACAGTGAATAATATTAAAATACCTCCTATAAAAGTATTCCAGGTTGGAATTTCACCCAAGAAAAAATAGGCAATTATAATACCAAAAACAGATTGGGTACTATTTATAATACTTGCGGTACTTGCAGTAAAATATTTCAAACTCTGTACAAATAAAGTATGACCAATGACGGTAGTAACTAAAGCCAAGATCAAAATAAAAGGAAATTGAGATTGCAAGTTAGAACTATCCATATAAAAAAGAACAGGAGAAAGTATAATTGTAATGATAAGCAATTGATAAAACATGAGTATAGAACCATTATAGGATTGTATTTGTCTTTTTAAGATCAACAGGCGCAAAGCATAAAAAAGTGCGGAAAAAAGCCCAAGTAAAACACCCTTTACCTGCTTACTTTCTATATCAAATTCTGGGGCTAAGAAAAAAATACCAATTATTACTATAAAACCCAATATCAAGTGAATCGGATCAAATTTTATTTTTATAAAAAAAGGCTCTAATAAAGCAGTAATTACCGGGTAGGAAAATAAAGATAACATTCCTATTGCTACATTAGAAAGTTTTAAAGCATAAAAATAACTTATCCAATGTACGGCTAAAAACACACCTGCAATAATAAAATTAATAAGATCTTTTTTAGAATTAATTTGAAGATTAAATTTTTTATATCTGCAATACAAATAAATAAATAGAGCAGCTAAAATACTACGTAACCAAATAATTACAGGGGGTGACATATCGATATATTTGCCCAAAGCCCCCGAAGTACTTATAAACAGAGTTGCTAATGTGAGTTCTAAAACATGATTTAAATGCTTGCTTTTCATTATTTGGTTGTAATTTCTTTTAGAATATGCAAGGCTTTTTCAACCGAATCAATTCTTATAAAAGTAATTAATAACCGCAAACCTTTTTTCGTTTCTTTTTCTTTCATGACACAGGTCTTTGCGTTTTTCTGGACATACTGCAATATATTTGTAAAAATATTACTTTGATAATAGGCACTATTCTGGTCGGAGATAAAATAACCGATCATCCTTTTTTGCTTGAGTATTATTCTTTCCATACCATATTTTTTGGCCAACCATTTAATTCTAACACTATTTAAAAGATCGACTACTTGTGTTGGTAATTCACCAAAACGATCTATTAGTTTGGTTTCGAAAGATTGTATTTCATCCTCTGTTTTCAATTCGCTTAACTCTTTGTACAGGCTCAATCTTTCGTTGATACTATTGATATAATCATCTGGGAATAGAATTTCAAAATCAGTATCTATTTGAACATCTTTCACAAAATCTTTTGGTTTATTTTGCTCATTTTTATACAATTCTTTGAACTCATTTTCTTTCAATTCTTCTATGGCTTCATTTAATATCTTTTGGTAGGTTTCAAATCCTATATCGTTTATAAAGCCACTTTGCTCACCACCCAAAAGATCTCCGGCACCCCTAATTTCAAGATCTTTCATGGCAATGTTAAATCCACTGCCCAAATCAGAATGCAATTCTAAAGCTTGTATTCGTTTTCGTGCATCATCTGTCATAACATGATAAGGAGGAGTAATAAAATAACAAAATGCTTTTTTATTTGATCTACCAACTCTACCGCGCATTTGATGCAGATCACTTAACCCAAAATTATTGGCATTATTTATAAAAATAGTGTTGGCATTAGGTACGTCTAATCCACTTTCTACAATAGTTGTAGAAACCAAAACATCAAATTCATTGTCTATAAAATCGAGCATAAGTTTTTCTAACTTCTTACCTTCTAATTGGCCGTGACCAATACCAATCTTTGCATCAGGGACCAATCGTTGTATTAAACCGGCAACTTCTTTTATATTTTCAATTCGATTGTGGATAAAAAATATTTGACCACCTCGGCTTATTTCATATCGAATAGCGTCTCTTATAATTTCTTCGCTAAAGCGGATGACATGTGTTTCTATAGGATGTCTGTTTGGGGGAGGAGTTTTTATTACCGATAGATCTCTTGCTGCCATCAATGAAAATTGCAAAGTTCTGGGAATTGGTGTAGCAGTTAGTGTTAAGGTATCAATATTTTCTTTCAAAGTCTTGAGTTTATCTTTTACCGCAACCCCAAATTTTTGTTCCTCATCTATAATTAATAGACCCAGGTCTTTAAACACAACCTTTTTATTTACCAACTGGTGGGTACCAATTACAATATCAACACTTTTATCTGCTAAACCATTAATAATTGCATTTCGCTGTTTTGTTGTTCTAAATCGGTTTAAATATTCAATGGTTACCGGAAAATCTTTTAACCTTTCCTTAAATGTTTTTGCGTGTTGTAAGGCTAAAATAGTAGTAGGAACGAGAATTGCTACTTGTTTCCCGTTATCTACCGCTTTAAAGGCAGCTCGAATTGCAATTTCAGTTTTTCCAAAACCTACATCACCACATACCAACCTATCCATGGGTTGGTCTTTTTCCATGTCTGCTTTAACATCTTGAGTAGATCTGAATTGATCTGGAGTATCTTCGTAAATAAAACTGGCTTCCAGCTCATGTTGCATATAACTATCTGGATTAAATGCAAAACCTTTTTGCAATTTCCTTTTTGCATACAACTCAATTAAATTATAGGCAATATGTTTAACCCGGGCTTTGGTTTTTTGTTTTAATTTTTTCCAAACATTGGAACCTAATTTATGAATTTTAGGTGCTTTACCATCTTTACCATTGTATTTAGTAATTTTATGAAGAGCATGAATACTTATATAAAGGATATCTCTTTCTCCATAAATTAATTTAATGGCTTCCTGCTTTTTACCTTCTACATCTATTTTTTGTAGTCCACCAAATTTTCCTATTCCATGATCTATATGAGTTACATAATCACCTATTTCTAAATTAGTTAACTCTTTAAGACTTATAGAATTCTTTTTGGCAAATCCACTTTTTAATCTAAATTTATGATACCGTTCAAAGATCTGATGATCTGTATAACAGGCTATTTTTAAATCATTATCAACAAATCCCTGATATAATGGCGTGTTTATTGTTTTATAAGAGATATCTCCTTCTACATCATTAAAAATGTCATGAAATCGCTGGGCTTGTTTTTTGTTATCACAAAATAAATAATTGTCTATTCCTTTCTCAGTATTTTCTTTCAAATTCTCAATTAACAGATCGAATTGTTTGTTAAAAGAAGGTTGGGGATTAGTTGAAAATACAATTTTATCTTTTTTATTTTCCAAGCCCATTCCCAACTTAATCAAATTAAAATGGCTTAACTGATTTATAATAAATTCACCATTACAAAATAATTCCTGGGGTTGAGCTTGCTTTATTTCACCTTTTAGATTTTGATAAGCATCTTCGGCTTTTTCAAAAAGTTTGTCTAACCTATTTTTAATTAGGTCTTTATTTTTTACAAAAACTATAGTTTTGTAAGAAATGTATTTCAAAAAGCTCTCTCTTTTTTCTTCGAGCATTTTATTTTCAACATTGGGCATTATGGTGATTCTATTGAGTTTTTCAATAGAGAGTTGTGTTTCGATGTCGAAAGTTCGAATGCTGTCGATTTCATCACCAAAGAATTCTATTCGATAAGGCTCGTCATTTGAAAAAGAAAAAACATCAATAATACCTCCTCTAACAGCAAAATCACCAGGCTCAATTACAAAATCAACTTTGTTAAATTTGTATTCATGTAGTAATTCATTTACAAAATCAAGTGAAAGATTGTCACCTACAGAAACATTTAAGGTATTTCTTTTTAACTCACTTTTGGTAATCACTTGTTCAAAAAGTGCATCGGCATAGGTAACAATAACTGCTGGTTTTTTTTGCGAATTAATTCGGTTTAAAACCTCTGCCCGAAGTAGGATATTGGCATTATCGGTATCTTCAATTTGATATGGTCGACGGTAGGATCCCGGGTAGAACAAAACATTATTATCACCTATAAATTGTTCCAAATCATTAAGGTAATAAGCCGCTTCTTCCTTGTCGTTAAAGATCAACAAAACAGGTTTCCCTAATTTTTTAAATATAGATGATAAAACAAAAGACAAGGAAGATCCTGCCAAATTAGATATTTCTATTTGGTTTTTTTCTTGTTTTAAGGCATTTTCAATTTGATTAACTTTATCAAATTGCTGGTATAAATCAACAATAGTTTGTTTACTCAATGTTATTGATTTTTTACAAATATAAGTTTATTGAATTGATAAATTTACAGGTTTTATTTCTGTATATTTTTAAAACAGTTTAGAAATATTTCAAAATCTTCTTCTGTATTATAAACATTTGGTGAAACCCTAATTGCATTTCCCCTAAAGGAAACAAATACGCTGTTTTTATTAAATTCGGCTTTCAACTTTTCTAAATTGATATGACTTGGAAGGTAAATTCCGAATAAATGATGTGCTCTGTAAGAATCATCTTCAATAAAACATCCCAGATTCCGTAATTCGCTTACCACTTTAGTAGAAATATTTTTGCAATAATTTTGAATATTGTCTATTCCCCAAACATGCAATTGATCAATAGAATTGATTAGCATAGGTGTTAATGAAAAATTACTCATTTCACCAACATTATATCTGCCAGATTTTGGCTGATATTGCTCTTCATAATTCACCAATCCTCCAAAATTTTCACTGTTTTTCCGATTGATCCAGTTTTCTTCAATTGGAATTCCATCCGAAAAGTAATCCGAAAAATAGGCCAATCCTATCGAATAAGGTCCCAAGAGCCATTTATATCCTGCACAAATTAAAGCATCTGGTTGAATATCACGAATAGAAAAAGGTAATGCACCAACACTTTGAGTTCCATCAATAATTAATAAGGAATTGTATTTTGTTGTTTTTTTACGAATTGCCTTTAGATCAAATAGAGTTCCATCTGCCCAATGAACATGAGGCATTGCTACCACAGCGGTTTTATTTGTAATAGCATTTAAGACAAGTTGATTCCAGTTTTTACCGCGGTTTGCAAATTCTTTAGGCGCAGAAATAGTTTTTACAAAAGCATTTTGCTGTTTTGCAATTCTTTGCCAGGAATAAATATTACTTGGAAATTGTTCACCAACTACTAAAATTTCATCCCCTGCTTCTAGTTTTATATTGTTTGCCACGGTTGCAATACCATAGGAAACAGCAGGGATTACCGCCAAGTTTTGATAATTATCTACATCTATTAATTTAGAATAGACTTGTTTTAATTGGATCGTATTTTCAAAAAAATCATTGCCACTGATCTCATATGGTATACATTTTTTTGAAATAGCTTGATGACCAGTTTTTTCAACACTTATTAGTTGTGGAGACATATAGGCTCCATTTAGGTAAACTACCTCATTGGAAAGTTTGAATTTATTTTTTTGATTTGTTAACATATTACTTGTATAATTAGACATTAAAAGTAAGATTAAATAGTATTGTCGATCTGTTAAGTCACTTTATTTTGACCTACAAAAATCCAAAATTTGGAATGATTCGGATTGCTTCTACCTACCTGATTCATTGTTAAACTCAAAAACTAACATACTGTATTTGCGTTTTTCAATGCCTTATATCTAGGCAAGATAAATGTAAGAATAATGCAGGTTAAATACTAAACTTTATTTTACTTTGAAAAACTACCTACTTTGCTGATACTGATGTTTTATGGCTATGTCTATTTTTATCAGACCTGCCAGGTTTTGAAAACCAGACAAGTCTGAAGATGGATCTAAAACACATTTATTTATCAAGGTTTTTAATTTCAATATTTACTCATTGTTTAATAAATTATATTTTTTAATAGTTTACCAATTCATTGAATTGATTATTTTTATCGAATATTATTATTTATACTCTTTTTAGTTTATTTAAGGATTAAAATATTGAACAGGATTAATTCAACCAAAAAATGATAGAAAAAAAAATTACCGGTATCCAACAAATTGGAATAGGAGTAGAAGATGTGCAAACAGCATGGCGCTGGTATCGGAAATATTTTGGAATGGATATAAGAGTTTTTGAAGATGAAGCAATCGCCGAATTGATGTTGCCATATACAAATGGTAAAACTCGTAAGCGACATGCAGTTTTGGCTCTCAATATGGAATCGGGAGGTGGTATGGAAGTTTGGCAACATACAGGAAAAGTTCCCGAAAAACCTGATTTTGAACCTCAATTAGGGGATTTAGGCATTTTTATAGCAAAAATTAAAAGCAAGAACGTAAAAAGAGTTTTTGATTTTATGTCTTCAGAGAATCTGAATTTATTAAGTAAAGTTGAAACTTCACCGGATAATGTTCCACATTTTTTTGTAAATGATCCTTTTGATAACATTTTTCAGGTTGTTGAAGACAATTATGTATTTGAAGAAACAAATTCGGATACCGGAGGGATTTTTGGGGCAATAATTGGTGTTAGTAATATAGAGGAATCTTTAAAAGTTTATCAGGATATTTTGATGTACGATACAATCGTATTTGACCAAACGGGAGTATTTGATGATTTTGCAGGATTACCAGGCGGAGATAAAGAGGTAAGAAGAATTATATTAAAACATAAAGCAATGAGATCCGGAGGTTTTGCTCCTCTACTTGGTCCTTCACAAATTGAACTGGTTCAACTTGTAAATGAAAAAGGAAGAGAAATTTATAAAAATAGAATTTGGGGAGATCCTGGTTTTATTCATATTTGTTTTGATACCATTGGAATGGATAAGTTACGGGAAGAAGTGAAACAAAAAGGATTTCCTTTTACGGTTGATAGTGCAAATTCTTTTGACATGGGAGAAGCTGCAGGGCATTTTGCTTATATTTCTGATCCGGATGGAATCCCTATAGAGTTTGTTGAAACTCATAAGCTACCTATAATAAAAAAATTAGGATGGAATTTTAATTTAAAAAACAGAAATCCGAACAAATCATTACCAAAATGGATGATTGGAACACTTCGATGGAAAAGAGTTAAAGATTGAGTTTTAGCTATTTTAAATTGTTTAGATCTTTAAAGAGCTCTTTGTATAGTTTATTCCAGAATTTATTGTCTTTGAAAGCATATATTTGTGTCATACCAACAAATACAAGATCCTTTTCGGGATCGATCCAATATTTTGTATTAAAATATCCACTCCAAAAATAGGTGTTTGCGCTAAAAGGCCACATCATGGGTCTCTCTTCTAAAATTATAGCAAATCCCAAGCCAAAACCAATTCCTTTTATATTACTAAATCCTTTTTTCTCATCGTTGAGTTCTGCAAATTGTTCAGCATATAAAAGTTTAACCGTTTCCGATTTTAATATTGTTTTACCTTTCCATTCACCATTATTTGCTAAAGCCATACAAAATTTAGCAAAATCTAAGGTTGTAGAACTCAGTCCACCACCTCCAGCATAGTGATTGTGATTGGGTAATTTGGGATATTTCATATTGTTACCGAAATGTAGTTGATCTAAAGAATCGGGAAAATTCATTTGCACCAATCTGTTTTGTTTTTCTTTTGGTAAATAGAAATAAGTATCTTTCATTTCAAGTGGAAGAAAAATATTTTTAAAGAAATATTCCGATAGATTTTGTCCACTCACCAATTCAATTACTCTGCCGAGAACTTCCATATTTAATCCATATTTCCATTCGGTTCCTGGCTGAAAAGCTAAAGGCATTTTAGCGATGTTATCAACCATTTCTTTAGTTGATAATGTTTCACTGGAAAGTCCCAATCCAAGCATATTATTCTTTTTGTAAATCGCCTTTAAATTACCTGTTTCAAAATCGCCATAGTAGATACCCGAAGTGTGTGTAAGTAAATTTCTAATGGTAATTGCATTATTTAAAGGAACAGTTGAATAGGTTGAATCACTTTCTTGGAAATCACCTAATACTTGTGTTTTTTTAAATACAGGAATATATTTATAAACGGGATCATTTAAATTAATTTTCCCTTGTTCAATTAGTTGCATGGTTGCTACTGTAGTTATTGCTTTGGTCATTGAAGCAATCCTAAATATATCATCTTTTTTATAAGATGAGCTATCTTCTTTCGTTCCAAAATTTTTAAAATAAATAATTTCACCTTTTTCAGCTACTAAAAAAACACCTCCTGGAATGTTTTTTTCTTTTATATTTTTAGAAATAAATTCATCTACTCTGGTTAAGGAAACTCTGTTTGTTTTGAATTCAGGTGAAGGATTTATTATGGCACTTTGTGAATAAAGAGAGATATTAAAAAGGAATAGAAACAAAACAGAAAATAATATTCTCATTGTAAATTAATTTAGTTAGTAATCGTTTTCAAATTTATTTAAATTAATTAGAACAAACTAATTTAGACATGTCTAAAAAAATATTTATATTTGCAAAAACGATATTTTTATGTTTTCACAGGCAGAAGAAAATTATTTAAAATCTATTTATATTTTAGAAATAGATTTAAATCAGAGTATTAGCACTAACTTATTAGCTGCTAAATTGCAAACCAAAGCATCATCAGTTACAGATATGTTGAAAAAATTATCTGTAAAAAAATTGGTAGTTTACAAAAAGTATCAGGGTGTTCATCTAACAATCAAAGGTAAAAGAGTGGCATTAAAAGTTGTTAGAAAGCATCGGTTGTGGGAATATTTTTTGGTTGAGAAATTAAATTTTAAATGGGATGAAGTTCATGAAATTGCCGAGCAATTAGAACATATTCAATCTGAATTGTTAGTAGACAGATTGGATTATTATTTAAGGCATCCAAAATTTGACCCACATGGTGACCCGATTCCGGATACATTTGGAAATGTTATCAAAAAAAAATCTGTCAATATTTCTAAATTAAAAGTTGGAGATGAAGGTATTTTAGAAAGTGTTAAAGATTCTTCTGAGCCATTTTTAAAATTTCTGAATAACAAAAAATTGGCAATTGGTGTTAAAATTAAAGTAGTAGATATTGAACCTTTTGATAGTTCCATACATATTGAAACAAAAAGTAATAGAATGATGATATCTAAAAAGATAGCAGAGAAGTTATATTTGAATTATAAAAAATAGGAATGTATAGTCCGGTACAGACATTATTGATTTTTTTTGTCATTGTATTGATAGCCTTTTTAATATTTAGGCCATCAAAAGGATGGCTGTGGGTTGTCAAAAAGAATTTAAGAACTAATGAGAAAATAATTACAGAAGATGTTTTAAAACAACTTTACCACAGTGAGAATTCTAACAAAGATATCGATATTAATAGTTTAACCAGTGCTCTGGATTTTGATAATGATTTGATTATAAAAACCATTAACAGAATGACGGCGAGTGAGTTAATATTTGTTGAAAAAGATTTTTTAAAACTATCTGATAAAGGCAGAGAATATGCGCTACGTATTGTTCGTGTTCACAGATTATGGGAGAAGTATTTAGCCGAAAAAACGGGATTTGACAAAAAAGAATGGCACGATAGGGCTGAGGAAATGGAACATCGTTTAAATCATGAGGAAACAAATCTTTTGGCGAACCAATTGGGAAACCCCATGTACGATCCTCACGGTGATCCAATACCTACAAAAAAGGGTAAAATTGCAAAATTAGATGGTGTGGCGTTGTCTTCTTTGAAAGAAAAAAGTATTGGTAGAATTAGCCATATCGAAGATGAACCTGAAGTAATCTACAAACAAATATTAGCAGCAAATATTCACATAGGATCCCAGATAAGAGTTGTTGAAAATAATACCCAACGAGTTGTGTTTTACGCAGAAGGTGAAGAATTTAAATTAGCGCCTATAGTAGCTGCAAATATTACGATTTCTTTATTAGAGAAAGAGGCGACCATACAAGATAATCTAATTCGATTATCCAGTTTAAAAAAAGATGAAAAAGCAATGATCATAGGAATTTCAAAAGAGTGTAGAGGTGAAAATAGACGCAGATTATTAGACCTTGGCTTCGTTAGAAATGCAGAAATAAGTATAGATCTAATGAGTCCACTAGAAAACCCAATAGCCTACCTTATTAAAGGGTCGAGTATTGCCTTGCGAAATGATCAGGCCTCAAAAATATTAATAAAAAAGACCTAAGGTGATGAAGAAGAGTACAAGCCCATGTGAAGATTGTTCCCAATTCGATTCAAAAGGATTAAAAAAATTAGGCATCCATACAGATAATTTTAATTTTATTATTGCCTTAGCAGGAAATCCCAATACTGGAAAAAGTACGGTTTTTAATGCCCTTACCGGATTGAGACAACATACAGGTAACTGGCCTGGAAAAACTGTAGTAAGAGCCGAGGGAGCCTTTTCCTACAAGGATAATAAGTATAAATTAATAGATCTTCCCGGAACCTATTCATTGCTTTCAACCTCACAAGATGAGGAAGTTGCAAGAAATTTTATTTTATTTGGGAAGCCAGATGTGACTGTAATTGTTGTTGATGCCGGGAGACTGGAAAGAAATTTAAATCTGGTTTTACAAATTTTAGAAATAACAAACAAAGCTGTTTTGTGTTTAAATTTAATGGATGAAGCCGAGAGAAATAATATTGAAATTGACACCAGAATTTTAGCAAAAGACCTTGGAATTCCTGTTGTTGAAACAAGTGCCAGATACTCAAAAGGAATTCCAGAATTAATCCAAACCATAAGTGAAGTAGCAACAGGAAATATTATATGTAAGCCACATCAAATAAAAAATGTTCCTGGCCCAATATTAAATGCAGTTAAAAAATTAAGTAAAGAAATAGAAAAGCAATTCCCGAATATTGCAAATAGTAGATGGATAGCCTTAAGATTATTAGAAGGAGATGAAAGAATTGTCAGCGCACTAAAATCGGGTGAACTAGCCTAGTTATGAAGGAAACAACAATAGATAGTATCATAAACCTTTCTCAAGATCTGCGATGGCAGATTGGTGATGACTTTCACGATAACCTTACCGAGGGTATTTATGCCGATGCTTCTGAAATTGCCAATTCTTCTATTGTAATAGAAAATAAAAAGAAAGAATTTAGACTCGATCGCAATATTGACAAGATTGTAACGAGCAAGACTTGGGGCTTTCCCATTATGTTTTTAGTCTTGGGTGTTATACTTTGGTTAACCATCGAGGGAGCAAATTATCCATCATCTTTGCTGGCCAATTTATTATTAGATAATTTTCATCCATTCCTTAAAGATCTATCAATGAGTCTTGGTTTGCCCTGGTGGTTAGATGGGTTTTTAATCGATGGTGTTTATTTGGCAATTGCATGGGTTATTGCGGTTATGTTACCACCAATGGCTATATTTTTTCCAATGTTTACTTTGTTGGAAGACTTTGGGTATTTACCAAGAGTGGCATTTAATATGGATTATTTGTTTAGAAAATCGGGAGCACATGGTAAACAGGCCTTAACAATGAGTATGGGTTTTGGGTGTAATGCTGCAGGGGTTGTGGCTACCAGAATAATCGATAGTCCTAGAGAAAGATTGATTGCTATTATCACCAATAACTTTTCATTGTGTAACGGTCGATGGCCTACTCAAATTTTAATAGCTACTATTTTTATTGGAGCTGTTGTACCAGAATCTTTTTCTGGGATTGCCTCTTTATTAGCAGTAATTGGAATAGCTGTATTGGGAATATTTTTTATGTTCTTGGTGTCTTATTCTTTGTCAAAAACAGTTCTAAAAGGAGAAGTTTCTACTTTTAATTTAGAGCTTCCTCCGTATAGACCTCCTAGATTTTGGAAAACGGTTTACACATCTATTATTGATAGAACCCTAATTGTTTTATGGAGAGCCATAATTTTTGCGGCACCTGCTGGAGCAATTATTTGGTTAATTTCTAATATTTATATTGGTGATGAAAGTATTGCTGCCTGGGTAATTAATTCTTTAGATGGTTTTGGTTTTTTATTAGGTCTAAATGGAGTAATTCTTTTGGCTTATATTGTAGCTATTCCGGCAAATGAAATTGTAATTCCGACTATATTGATGCTAACTGTTCTTGTCACCGGAGTAACTGGTGGTGAAGGTGCTGGAGTGATGTTCGAATTAGATTCGGCAAACCAAACGGCGTCTATTTTGAGTGCTGGAGGATGGACTTTATTAACTGCAGTTAATTTAATGTTGTTCAGCTTATTACACAATCCATGTAGTACCACAATCTATACTATTTATAAAGAAACCAAAAGTGTAAAATGGACAGTTGTAGCTTCTATTTTGCCGGTAATTATGGGTTTTGTTATTACTTTTTTAGTTGCTCAAATTTGGCGAATGTTTTCCTAATACTTTAAAGATATAGTGGTTTAAAAATTATTTTGTAGTTAATTCTACAACTAGTTACTTAAATCAGTTTGAGAAAAACTAAAATCCGATATCCAAATCAAAACGTATCCTGTTTCCTGTTTCATTTGCAAGACCAAATGGGATTAGCTGATCTACAATAAAATATCTCATATTTATTCTAAAATTTTTATTGATAACATAACCTGCTTTCAATTCAACACCTTTAAAATTGGTCAATCTTCCAGCTGGAGAACCTTGATCGGAATAATCCCATCGTGTCCAGTCATTTTGAGCTAAAAAATCAACTGCAGCATACCTTTCCAGATAGGTATAATAGGCTTGGATGGTCCAATCACCTTTCTTTTTAAAGTCACCAATAGATAAACCAATGATAAGCCCTTTTTTCTGATCTTGTAATTGAAGAGGTATAGAATCATTTTCACTTAGATTTTCTATATTTTTATATAAGTCAACTCCTATTGAAACAGATGGGTTTTCAATAATTTTAACTTTAGTTCCCAAGTGGACTATTGAATAATTAAGATTGTATGTATCATTTCCATCAGGGATATTCGGCATTTTATTAAAATAATAAAACGAAGGAAATATTTTTAATCTGTTCTTCCAATGACTACTGAGTAATTGAACACCTTGAAAATAGCGATCCTGATCAAAGGAGGTCCCACCTGTTCCAATTATAAAATGGCCCATGCTTAATTTTAATGACTCTATTAAGTTGGAATCACTATTGTATTTTGCACTTAAAAATACACCTTCAGGATATACATTATCACTCCAAAATAGTTCGTTTTGTTTTTCAAAAGGAAAGGTGTTCTTACCAATCCATCCAGAAAACCACTTATAATTAGCAAGGAAAAATAATTTTTCAAATCCTATAGGTATTGTACTAAATTCACCAAATCCAGAACCTAAAGTGATTTGTGGATCTTGCTGATTATTCCTGTTTCCCGTTCGAATTCGCATTCCAAAACTTGCCCAATCCGTTGATTGATAGTTCATGCCAAATCTAAAACGGTATCTCAAACGACTTCGGTCATCTTTAAAAGTCCCATCTGATTTTTTTACTTTCCAATCTTGCTCTACTCTAAATCTAAAATCACCTGTAAATGATAATTTTTTACTTTCTGTATCTATTTGGGAGTACAGACAAGAAGAAATAAGGAATATTAAAAAGGAAGTCAAAAAAGCATTTTTCATTACAATTTTTCAAATTAAATTATAAAAATCAATTGCTTTTTTTAGTTAGTATTTAAATAATTTTTGGGTAAAATTAACACCTGATTAAAAGACCCTGAAATTATTAGACAATGATACTGATAAATTTTAATTTTCACTACATTTATACAAAATAATTCAAGTGCAAAACCAATCTTCATTTCAGGTTTACAACGCATCTGCGGGCAGCGGGAAAACCTTTACTTTAGTAAAAGAATATTTAAAAATATTATTGCAAAGTGATGATTTATACTTGTTTAAAAAAATTCTGGCTGTAACTTTTACAAATAAGGCCGCTGGTGAAATGAAAGAACGCGTTTTGGAAAATTTATTTGAATTTTCAAAATTTGATTCTTCCAATGATATAAATCATATGTTTGAATTAATTGTTTCAGAAACGGGTTTAAAAAGGGATAAAATTAAAAACAGATCGGATAAAATTTTACAATTTATATTGAAAAATTATTCTGCTTTTCATATTAAGACCATCGATAGTTTTACCAATAAATTGATCAAGTCTTTTGCGTATGATCTAGGAATGTCTGTTGATTTCGAAGTTGAATTAGACGCAAACTCAATTTTAAAAGAAACGATCGATGTAATTATTTCTAAAATAGGAATTGATAAAGAGCTTACAAAAATTTTGGTTTCTTTCGCAAAACAAAAAACTTTAGAAGATAAATCATGGGACATAAGTAGAGAATTATTTGAAATATCGAAACTTTTGTTGAGTGAAAATAATTCTAAGGAGATAAAGAAATTGCAAGATAAAAATCTTTTTGATTTTAAATCTTTAGAAAAAAAGATCAGAAATTCACAAATTGAAACCGAAAAAATATTTGATGATATAGGAAAAACCGGTTTGCATTTGATTGATGAAAAGGGTATTTCTCATAAAGATTTTTATTATAGTCAATTTCCTAAATTTTTCGAAAATTTAATTAGTGATATTTCTAAAATAAGCTTTCAAAAAGAGAAAGGACTTGCAAAAAGTATAGAAATAGGGTTATTTTATTATAAAAGTAAATCACCTGAAATAAAAGAAAAAATAGATCAGATTATTGAAAATTTGTTGAAATTGTATAAAAAAGTTGAAAAATTACATCAAAAATATTTTCTCAATAATCTAATATTAAGCAATTTAATTCCTTTGGCAATTATTAATTCAATTAACAAAGCCTTAGAAGAAATAAAGCAAAACAATAATATAAGACTCAATGCAGAATTCAATCAAATTATTAGTGATCATTTAAAAGAACAACCAGCTGCTTTTATATTCGAAAAACTGGGTGAAAGATTCAAGCATTTTTTTATTGATGAAATGCAGGACACATCTGTTTTACAATGGGAAAATTTGATTCCATTAATTGATAACTCTTTGAGTCAGGAAAATACAAGTACCTTACTAGTTGGTGATGCCAAACAAGCAATTTACAGGTGGCGAGGAGGGAAAGCCGAACAGTTTATATCTTTATCTTTTGAAGGAAACTCAACTAAGAACAATCCGTTTCAAATTGAAAAGAAAATAAAAAATTTAGATACTAATTATAGAAGTTATTCTCAAATAATAAAGTTTAATAATATGTTTTTTACTCATATATCAAAATTTTTTGAACAAGATTCTTATCAAAATTTATATAAACTGGGAAACAGTCAAAAACACAATTCAAAAACCGGAGGTTATGTAAATCTAAGATTTTTGGAAGAATGTAAAAACTCCGAAGAAAGAGACGAATTGTTTCCTCAGAATGTATATGATACTATTTTAGGATTAGATAATAATTTTGAAAGAAACGAAATCTGTATTTTGGTAAGAAAAAAAACGCAGGGAATAGCAATTGCCAACTTTCTGAACGAAAAAGGTGTAGAAATAGTTAGTTCTGAAACATTATTAATTAAAAATAATGTTAAAATCGATTTTATTATAAACCTATTATATTATTTAAAAGATTCGAGAAATAATGATGCTAAATTTAAAATGCTTGAATTTTTATTTCAGCATTTGAAAATTGACATTGGCAAGCATGAATTCATTTCAAAGTATATAAATTTAAAGCCGCATGATTTTTTTAATGAACTTGAGGAATATCAAATTTACTGTGATACGCAGAATTTTTACGATAATCCGTTTTATGAAAGTGTTGAAGAGTTAATTAGAAATTTTAGGCTTGCGCTAGATCCAGATGCCCACATTCAATTTTTTCTTGATTTTGCGTTTGATTATACACAAAGAAAATCTCAGAGTAGCATACCGTTTTTAGAATTTTGGGAACAGAAAAAAGAGAATTTAAGTTTAATTTCTTCAAACAATAAGAATGCAGTTCAAATAATGACGATTCACAAATCAAAAGGTTTGGAGTTTTCGGTTGTTATATTTCCTTATGATCTCGATATTTATTCTCAAATATCTCCTAAGGTTTGGTATGATCGTTTAGATAAAGATCTGTACAACGGATTTGAAAGTATATTGGTTAGCTCATCTTCTAAAATTGAAAACTCGGGCGACTATGGTAAGATATTATTTAAAGAGCAACAGGAAGAGTTAGAACTGGATAATTTTAATTTGCTATATGTTACCTTAACCAGAGCAAAAGAGCAACTATATATTATTTCTGAAAACAAAAAGGCTAAAGATAAATTAAAATTGTATTCTCATTTTTTTATTGATTTTTTAAAGAGTATAGGTAAATGGCAAGAAGATAAGTTGGTGTATGAATTTGGAAAAAATAGTAGAATGTCGGAAAGAGAGATCTCTAACACTGGAGTGGAATTTCAAAGAGATTTTATTAGTACATCCTGGAGAGATCATCAATTTAATATCGTTGCCAGTTCTTCATCTCTTTGGGATTCAGAGAGGAATCAAGCCATAGAATTTGGTAATTTAATTCATGAATTAATGTCAATAATTTATATTGAATCCGATATTAGCTTAGCGATCGATCAAAAATTAAATACAGGTTTATTAGATGAGAAAAGCCAAATTGTAATTGCAAAAACTCTTCGTGAAGTTGTAAGTCATAATCGATTAAATAAGTATTTTCAAAATACGAGTAAAATCATAACAGAAAGAGAAATTTTAACGGTAGATAAACAAATATTGATACCAGATCGATTGAATTTTGATGAGAATAGAGTAACTATTATCGATTATAAAACGGGCAAACCCGAAAAGAAACATGAGTATCAAATCAATAATTATGCCTATTCTTTAAAAAACATGAATTATGAAATAGATGAAAAATTATTGGTTTATATCGATAAAAAAATTGAAGTAGTGGAGGTCTTCTAATATCTATTAACCTAAAAAGAATTGTTTGTAGTAAAGAAACCAAATTAACGTTTTATAAAGAGATTAATAGTATATTTAATTTTTTAAAAAGAGAAAATGAACACAATCGATATTGTTATTTCCTTAATACTTATATTCGGGCTAATAAAAGGTTATATCAGAGGTATTTTTATTGAAATCACCTCTTTGGTTGGCTTAATTTTGGGTATATATGGGGCAATTCATTTTTCCTTTTATTTATCAAATATTTTAAAAAACCGAGTAGATTGGGATGAGTCTATGATACAAATCGTAGCTTTTGCAGGTACTTTTTTAATCATATTAATGGCTTTGATTTTTTTGGGAAAGGCCTTGACAAAAATTGCCGAAACAGCTTCATTAGGAATAATTAATAAAATGCTTGGCGGAATTTTTGGTGTTTTGAAATACGCCTTGATTTTGAGTATTGTTTTTATCGTTTATGATCAAATTAATGGATCGCTTCAATTTATGAGTAAAAAAAAGATGAATAATTCTGTACTTTACGATCCTGTAATGAACTTAGCTCCTTCAATTTTTCCAAAATTAGTTAGAGTTGTTGAAGAAGTTAACAACGAATAAGAAGTACCCTATATTAAATAATTGCTATTTTTGCAATGCAAATTAAAATACTATGTCGGCAATTAAAAGAGAATACAAAAGAATAACTACCAAATCGTTGGTAGAAATGAAATCAAATGGTGAAAAAATTGCTATGCTAACAGCATACGATTATACCATGGCCAAAATTGTAGATCATGCCGGAATAGATGTTATTTTGGTTGGTGATTCAGCATCTAATGTTATGGCAGGTCATGAAACCACATTACCTATTACTCTTGACGAAATGATTTATCATGCTTCTTCCGTGATTAGAGCAATTGAAAGAAGTTTGGTTGTAGTTGATCTTCCTTTTGGAACTTATCAAGGTAATTCAAGAAAAGCCTTGTCATCTGCAATTAGAATTATGAAAGAGTCTGGAGGGCATTCCGTAAAACTGGAAGGTGGAGAAGAAATTTCTGAATCCATATCCAGAATATTATCAGCCGGAATTCCGGTGATGGGCCATTTGGGATTAACACCGCAATCGATATATAAATTTGGGTCTTATACAGTAAGGGCCAAAAAAGAGGTAGAAGCTAAAAAATTAAAAAAGGATGCCTTGTTGTTAGAGAAGCTAGGATGTTTTGCCCTGGTTTTAGAAAAAGTTCCATCAAAATTAGCAAAAGAAATTGCAGAAAGCATATCTATTCCTGTAATTGGAATTGGAGCAGGTGATGGGGTTGACGGACAAGTATTGGTAACTCATGATATGTTGGGAATGACCCATGAATTTAGTCCGAGATTTTTAAGAAGATATTTAGATTTATATACCGAAATGGGAAATGCTTTTAAAAGCTATATTTCAGATGTGAAATCAAAAGATTTTCCGAATAAGGAAGAACAATATTAAAACAATATTTAAGTTTAAAAACTCGCTGAAAGGCGAGTTTTTAAATTTTTGTTATTTAACCAAATTTTAACAAGAAAAAACTAATCTATCCATTAGATTTGTTGCCCTTGTAGTGTTTTAAAATTAATTCAATTATTATTATAAAATGGATATACAAAACTCAAATGTTGATATTAAAGCGATCAACGATAAAATAGAAAAAGAAAGTGCCTTTGTTGACTTGTTACAACTAGAAATGAATAAGGTTATAATAGGGCAAAAACATATGTTGGAAAGATTACTAATCGGATTGTTAGGTAATGGCCATATTTTATTAGAAGGCGTGCCTGGTTTAGCAAAAACACTAGCAATCAACACCTTATCTAGAGCAGTTAAAGGTAGCTTTAGCAGAATACAATTTACACCCGATCTATTACCGGCCGATGTAATTGGAACCATGATCTTTAACATGAAAGAAAATGACTTCTCGATAAAAAAAGGTCCGATATTCGCAAATTTTGTATTGGCAGATGAGATTAACCGTGCCCCGGCCAAAGTGCAATCGGCTTTACTAGAGGCTATGCAGGAACATCAGGTAACCATTGGTGATACAACTTTTAAGTTACCAGCACCATTTTTAGTGATGGCCACGCAAAACCCAATCGAACAAGAAGGTACTTATCCATTGCCAGAAGCACAGGTTGACAGGTTTATGTTGAAAACTGTGATTGATTATCCAAAACTGAGTGATGAACAGATCATTATGAGACAGAATTTATCGGGAGGTTTTGATAAAGTAAATGAAGTAGTTTCCGTTGATCAAATTTTGAAAGCAAGAGAATCTGTAAAAGAGGTCTATATGGATGAAAAAATTGAAAAATACATACTCGATATCATTTTTGCTACACGATTTCCGGGAGAATACAGATTACCAGATTTAAATCCGTTAATTAGTTTCGGAGCTTCTCCGAGGGGAAGTATAAACTTAGCCATGGCTTCAAAATGTTATGCATTTATTAAAAGAAGAGGATATGTAATACCAGAAGATGTAAGAGCAGTTGTTCATGACGTATTGCGACATCGAATTGGGATTACTTATGAAGCAGAAGCAGAAAATGTAACTTCTGAAGAAATTATCAATAAAATTGTAAACGAAGTTGAAGTGCCTTAAACTAGAAGAAAGTTTGAAGTTGAATTTAAAAGTGGAGCAATTCACAAAAAATCAAATGGTCCTTTTTACTTGGTCCTTTTTACTTGAAAATGGATACTAAAGAATTACTCAAGAAAGTTCGAAAAATTGAAATCAAGACAAGACGCTTGTCTGATCATATTTTTTCTGGTGAATATCACAGTTCATTCAAAGGGAGAGGTATGACATTTTCTGAAGTTCGTCAGTATCAATTCGGAGATGATATTCGTTCCATAGACTGGAATGTTACCGCGCGATATAATGAACCTTATATAAAGGTTTTCGAAGAAGAACGAGAACTTACAATGATGCTGATGGTTGATATAAGTGATTCGGAATCTTTTGGTACAGTTCAGCAGTTTAAAAAAGATATTATCACAGAGATAAGTGCTACTTTGGCATTTTCTGCTATTCAGAATAATGATAAAGTTGGTTTGTTACTTTTTTCAGATGGTATAGAACTTTTTATTCCTCCCAAAAAGGGTAAAACTCATGTATTGAGAATAATAAGAGAGTTGATCGAATTTCAGCCCAAAAGTAAGAAAACAGATATTAACCAGGCTTTAAGATACTTATCTAATGTGATGAAAAAGAAAGCTATTGTATTTATTCTTTCTGATTTTATGGACGAGAATTATGACAATGCACTTAAAATAGTTGGTAAAAAACACGATGTTACCGGAATAAGAGTTTTCGACAAATATGAAACAGAGATACCTAAATTAGGAATGGTGCCCATGCAAGATGCTGAAAGCGGTAAAATTATATTGGTGAATACAAATTCAAAATCTGTTCGAATAAAATACAAAGCCAATTATTTGAAAATGGTAGAATATTTTGACAATTCATTTACAAAAAGCGGATCGGGAACAATTAGTACCCGAATAGATGAAAGTTATGTAAAAAAACTTCTTGGATATTTTAAAAGAAGGAATTAGCAAAAAAGGGTTTGAGTGAAAATTGAGAGATTAAAAATGAAAAATATTTTTTATTTACAATATTTGAAATTAGAAATTTTAAAATTAATTGGTGAGAGCAATTCAAAAGTATTTTTAAGATTTGCTGTTGTTCTTTTCTTTTTATTTACTGGTTTTGTTGGAAATTCTCAAGTCACTGTTAAAATTGATACCAACAAGATTAGAATTGGAGAACAATTTCAATATGAGATCATTGTAAGTGAAACAAAAGATGTTCAGTTTTTAAAACTTAAATTAGATAGTTTAAAGAGAATAGGAATTGTAAAGTCACACAAAATAGATTCCCTAAAAGATCGGTTAATAAAAAAATACACTTTAACAAGTTTTGACAGCGGTAGGTACGTATTACCAAGTCAAACCGTATTGATTAGGAATAAAGCTTTTTTGACCGATTCATTTTTTGTTGATGTTGCTACGGTTGCCGTTGATACGATAAAACAACCCTTGCACCATATTAAATCTATCAATAAAGAACCTTATACATTTGCAGATTTTCAAATGTATTTTTGGGGCTTATTATTATTAATTGCAATTGCGGCGATTTTATATTTTGTTTTAAAAGACAAACCAACACATGAAGAAATAATTTCAAGAATCCCTCCCTTTGATCTGGCAAAACAAAGATTACAAGAGTTGGATAGCAGAGAATTATTAAAACAAAATAGAGTTAAATAGTACTATGTATAACTTACAGATATTGTAAGATCTTATATTGAAAGAGAATTAAATATCCCTGCTTTAGAATCTACTACAGATGAATTGATGGAAACCATTTCAGATTTTAATAGTAGCAGTAACCTGAATATTCCTAAAGAAACCTTATTAAAACTTAAGGAATTATTAAGAGAGGCCGATTTGGTAAAATTTGCAAAATCTAAACCTTTGCCTAATGAAATAGAATTACATAGAAATGATGCAGAAACAATAATAGATAAAATGCATCCAACTCTAGAAATTGTTAAACCAGAAAAAGAAAGTGATGGGTGATAATTTAGAATTTACAAATCCAGGATTTTTATGGTTGCTTTTATTGATTCCGGTATTAGCAGTTTGGTATTTCTTTATTAATAATAAAGATAGTGCCAATTTAAGAATTGCCAGTACCAAAGGTTTTGACCAACAAGATTTTTGGTCAAAAATAAAGCCTGTAATTTACTTGTTAAGACTACTAGCTATTGCTTTGTTAATAGTTGCGTTGGCACGACCAAGAAATGTTGAAGTTAGTAAAAGAACAAAAACTACTCGTGGAATTGATATTGTAATGGCAATTGATGTTTCGGCAAGTATGTTGGCAAAAGATTTAAAGCCAAATCGATTAGAAGCTTTAAAAACTGTTGCAACCAAGTTTGTAAATAAACGACCTAATGATAGAATTGGAATTGTAGTTTATGCTGGCGAAAGTTTTACTCAAACACCTATCACCAGTGATAAGACCATAGT
>VAPL010127369.1_pt1 | contig 22627 bp, 23 predicted proteins | sample 3395061 | NCBI WGS metagenome assembly VAPL01 (sample SAMN08290444, study PRJNA428436) | hydrothermal vent metagenome | isolation source: Deep-sea hydrothermal vent chimney 2 | place: Pacific Ocean: Juan De Fuca Ridge | depth 2182 m m | reverse complement strand
TATAAATTCTTTTAACTCTTCTTCTCCAATGCTCATACATCACCTTTAAAATCAAAATATAACAAAACGCTCAACCGGATGGCAAAAAGCGCCACGCGGTTATCTCAATCGTTAGCTATCTGACCTAGCCCTATCAATAAAGTTACAAATATCTCTCACGAAAGTTTCTTCGTTGTCAAGACATTCTTTGTTTTCGTAGTCTCTGACAACTCTCAGATTTATATGCAGTATTTCGTGGAGTATAAAATTATCAAGTTCTATACCGTCACCAATCCATTCATATATAGTGGCTTGTTTTTTAGCTAGGTTTATAGCACACTGATTTTTATATTTAGCAGTAGTGTCATATATTATAGCCCAGCCATCAAGAAGTTTGAACATTCTTTGATATTCAACAATCAGTCTTTCCATTTTCAACCTATAAATTAAAACCAGCTAACAAGTCAATAAACCGAAAAACCAGAGATTGGGTCTATCAAAATGCCATTGTTAATAATTAGTTTTATCTTTCAAAGATAGTTCGGTATTCCCCCGGTTTCCGGTGGACTTGTTTGTATCTTTGAAAAGTTTTTATGACTTCTGGAACCAAAAGCACGGTCCGGTATTTTCCATAACTATAAAGCATTATTTTGACTCTCCAAGCTGTTCTTGCATAAAAGAATCACTCAAAATATCGTTTTTAACAGAGAAACTAGCTCCAATCGTTGTTGTGCCAGTTTCTTTATCTGTCATGCCTTTGCCACAACAGTCGCAAATCATAGTCACTTTGTCTTCGGACATAATTTTTAATGGTACATCCACAATAATTCACCTCCGTAACTTAACCAGTCATTGCAGAACATCAGCTTTAATGGTTACACTCCTATATTCCCTGATCTTCAAAAAACATTTCATCGGTTGCTACAAATTCTTCATTCACACATTTTATATATTCGTCAACAAAACTCTCAAAATATGGTAATTTTACTTTCAAATTATTATTTTGTAGAGACCCACAGTTTTCATCATCCATCATGGAACATAAATCCTCTATTTCATCATCATCAGCACCGTCATAGTCTTCTACCATCCCATTGTTGGCATTGTTTGTTTCTGCTGAACCATTGGCATATCCATCCTCATAGCCATATCCAACCCCCTCCACAAAAGAAAAATCATCCATAATTAATACCCCCCCCCCCCCAATTAATAAAAAAGTAGAAGAAATTTTTTAACGGTTACAGCTTATAAAACCGTTCCCATATATTGGCGGGAACACCATCCCGATTTTTTTTAAATACTGTAAATTTCTTCTTTCGTAGTTAACGTTTTTGCGTTTAAATTTTTGTTTCCGTGTGCTGGCCTTTTTATTGGGCCAGCGTTTGGTCATTACAGTAGAGTATGTTTAATATGACCTTAACTAATGTGGTACTATTTATAAATTTATTTACTATGTAATTAGATAATTACTACACATCTATTTTTATACTAACATGCCCGCCCCTTACCCATTCATCCTGTGATCTATGAAGTATCGGTTAAACATAACAACAATATAAACAAGCGTATTTTCTAATATTATTTAATTGTCAGTTAAATAATGTATTAGTAATAGGAATGGTTAGTGTGTGTTTGTGCTTAACAGTTAGTAAACATTTGACTAATAGTCTATATGCTTATAATTTTTCAATACCATCTACTGATAAGATCAATTATTGCTGCTTTAGTTATTATACTATATTTTTTGTTCTAGAGAGGAAATCCACGACACGACCGTTTCACTCCACCCATCACAATGAGTCCAGCTTCCATAACCAACCCCATTCTTGCAAGAAGCTACATTTATCATATACCCCCTACTTTTAGGAGTTGGTACTACATCATTTGATTGTTCATCAGAAATTACTATCAGACGATCAATATTAAAACCAAACCCTTTAAATTTGACACCACCACGGTTAGCAGTAACTACATCCCCACTATATACCGCTTTTACTGCTGCACCCAAAAAAGTTGCTAAATGCGGCTGACTTTTAGTAATTACATCTGATAATGCAAAACCATGTCTGGCCGGAACTTGCACCAATTTACGGCTGAACGTAAGAATGTCAATTTTTTCACATGTTTCTCTAAGTAGAATTGCTAACCCACAGGCAGCATCTAGCCTACTTAAAGAAGACTTATTTGATAATCGCTGTGACATTGATCCTGACACATCGACTAATAATACGGTATGTCCCGGAATTTTTGTTACATTAGTTAATGATTTAAGCATTGCTTGTTCAATAACTTCTTCTAACATAGGAGCAAATTTTACAGCAGAAATAAATCTAAATGGTAAAACTCTTTTTGTATTCATACTGCTAATGGCATTTTTTATTAAATTTAAATCAACTCCCACATTGATCATATTACGAAAATTTCTAAGTAATGCTAGTGCTGGTAATGTGTTAGTAGTCAACATTTTTTCCCATACTAGGCGTTTATTGTTTCCAGATGATAAATTAACTTCCCAAGTATTAGGAGTTTTTAGATTATTATTTTGTAATCGGTTCCACAATTCTGATTGTTCTTTATTTTTAGGTATTGGATGTACCAAACGCATCACATCGCGTAATTTTATTTCTTTTGATTTATTCCATTTTGCTAATTGATATTCATCAAATTTGGTAAATGCTTGCGCCAACCCTTTTTTAATTTGACTAGCAATGGGTATTTTACCGTCTTTCCAATAAATTGATAACAACTCTGTTAGTTCATCTGGCCGCTGTATAACATGGTATATCGTCTCTGCTACTAGATGCCGATGTGATTGAATTTTTACCATGTTTGTTATTATCCATAGAGGAACATGACGTAAATTCATATTAGTACGGGCAGAAATAGCGATATTTTTTACTAATTCTGCCCGTACTAATGGTACTAATTTGGCAATACGATTACTTATCGTCTCACCATTTTCGTAAAATTCATTTTCCCACAACAAACAACTAGATACCGACCTCATTAACTCTGCAGTATAGTCAATACGTTTTGCTGGTGCCATATTATAAGTAAGGTGATTGTTGTATGCTGTTTTGTTTATTGACGCCATTTTCTTTCCTCATTTAACAAATAACTAAAAATAAATTAAGTATAAAGGCAATTACTAGTTGTCTATATCGTCTGTGGTAAGGTTAGAAATAGATGACAAACCTTCGAAAAATTTAAGTGCCTTTTCAGATTTTAATTTTTCTAACTTAGCTTCTGCTTTTTCGCCTACCAGTTCTAAAATTTTACTTTCGATATTTTCCACATCCTTTACTTTTTCTTCTGCTAACAAACTTAGATCTTCCAGTGCTGTATGAAATGTCCCCATTACCGTCTCAAAGTCCTTCTTTGTACGGTTATATGACGGGATAAACCATTTTAGTAAACTGTTACATTTATTTGACATTTTGATCTCCTTAATTAGATTATTAGTAATTTAGATTATAACTATAGTAAATGGTGGGCGACAGGAATCGAACCTGCGACCTACGGCGTACCAGGCGAAGTAACTTTATATTACACCATAAGCATTCTGCAAAGGAATTAGCATATAAAGTAATTTACGTTGCTCTACCACTGAGCTACACCCACCAAAAATAAATGTGTTAAAGAAAAATTAAGTATCGGTGTTTTTATATCATAAAATAGAAGTAACCGATCTTTACACTATTAACACAAATTTAACACAAATTCTTATGCCGACAATTTTTACACTCTAATTGTTAATTTGTAATAGGCCGCGGAAGAAGGAGTCGAACCTTCACATCTGAAGTGATGCAACCCAAACGTTGTTCCGTTGGCTTGGGGCTTAAAATCCTAAGTCAAATTGAACTAAATGTAATATCTTAGTAAAAGGAACTCGAATCCTTTTTATTTAATTATAGCTACTTAATATTATAATTTACGGATTTTAATACACAGAGTAGTATTGTATAGCCCGTATATCGCTATACTCTCTACGGCCTCATTTTATTTTACAGTGAAAAATACTGCCGATTAAAACACTGTTGTTGTCTGGAAATTTCCTAATTACGTACTAAGTAATTTTTAGTGGGAATATCAGCGCAACATTATAGTTTTTATTAAGTAGTATAATTAATGCATTATCCTAGTCTATGCTATACTAAATTAGTCACATTAGTTTATTTTTCGAACGATCACTTTCATAATTCATAATGAACTTTACTTGTTATCTCGTCTAGGCTTATTTTTTTAACTCCAAAAATATAATTAGTACAGTACAAACAACTACTGACCCAGTACTACTACCTCATCTAATCAAACATAAAAGCCTTTTACACACTGTAGCACTATTTTAATCATAATACTAATTAATGCTCACCTAACAATTTAATTGTAAGAGTAATAGTCCCGCCATCAGAGGAAATAGACGGAAGTGCCTGCACTACATAAGGTTTGAATGGTGGTATAGTATATGCAATAGACTTAGAAAACGGTGTACGATTACCATTTTTATCCCACCCCACAGCAACGAAATAGTACTTATGTAATGGCAATAATCCAGGTATATTAACATAACCTAAATGTTTTAAATCTTCTGCTCCAGTAATCTGCTGCCCAGCCCTTAAAGTTTTACTAAAATTAGGAGTTTGTGATACTAAAATTGCAACCGTCAAGTTACTACCAGATGGAACTCCATACGTTACATGTGCTGTCCGAGCTGCTGCTGTTTGTGCACAAGTAGTTATTGCAAACACACTAAACAATACTAACAACCATATTTTGAATTTAGTTAGTATCGGAGTAATAAATTTATACATCGCTATCTCCATTTAATTATAATTTGTATAATAAATGCCATTTTCTCATGGCTGCTTCTGTCTCTTTTTTAAATTGAACTAATTTAATATGCTTACCTTTTACCATAAAATATACAATAGCAGTTAAAAATGGCGTTTGTCTATGTATTTTATATACTAGTACTATTTTAATACATGTATTCTTAATTAATTTATCTACCCTTTCCTGGTTTTACTTTTTGTCATTTAATTTTTATATTATTCTAACCTACCTGTTGTTAACGCTTGGTGTAGGTTATTCAAAACGTTAACTGTTCAAATCAAATAGGTTGCCAAACTTACAATTCAGGCTGGTGTAGTTGGGCAAAATATCATCTCTGCGAACAATACCATTGTCGGTATTTATCAAGAATGTGCCATTTCTTTCTTGCTCAGATAAGTCAGTTGCCCAATTCTTATTTATCTCGAAAAGCATTTCATGCATATCTTCTCGCTTCTTTTTATACAATTCTTTGTGACTAAAAAAAGAACGGCAATACATCTGTAAACTATTACGCTCCCAGTCTTTGGCCCTCCATAGAAAGGCATTTACAACATCATCCTTTGGCAAAGTAAAAGCTCTACTATCAAAAATAGGCATCTTGTCATTTTCAAAATATTTATTGAATGCTACAGACATCAAAGTTGCAGAAATAGAAACCACCTTATTTAATTTATAGCCGAACCATCCTTCTGTTTCTATTGTGTCGTAATCTGTGAGACAAAAAGTAACCTCGTCACTCTGAACGTAAGCTACCTTGAAGCCTTGCATTTCTTTTGCAACATGGGTTGCTGATTGAACCATTGCCAACATTAGTTTTTTATCAAATGGGCGTTGCAGCCCCTTGGTAAAAGTATGAAATGACCTTCCGTCAACACGAATCATCAAAGGCATTCTTTTAAGAGCGTTGCCACTAAACGTCCTTTCGTAACTTTTAATTCTATCACCCAATGTACACATAATTAAAAACCTCAATAAATAAGTTATCAAACCATTTGAATTAAAACGTTATATTGCCGTAAACATTCCCCACAACAAGCACCACCCAGCGGCAAATATACTAAATAAATTTTTCTGTCCAACTGTGTAGTAGCAAATAATGTTAATCGCGGCTCTAAAATTGTTCATATTATTACTTTATATTACTATCGCCATTAGTAACAATAATGAATTTACGGGATTGATGTTAAATTAAATTTATTTATAAGTTTAATTTTTATACTTGTGTAAATTATTTATAAATTTAGATGCAAGATAAGTAAGTGTCTTTTTGTTGTTTATAGTTGGATCAAGTATAATTTGATTAACTAAATAGTTTAAAATATCCCCAACAAATTTACCCTCTTCTATACTAAACTCTTTTATTAAATCAATACCATCAATATTTAAATCTTTTGTAGTAATATTTGAATCTTGTTTAAATACTTCTACTATACGTTGTTCTGCATCAATCTGTCTTTGAGTTATGGGGTTAGTTTTAAATCCATTACCAAGTCTGTCTGCTTGACGTAACTTAAATAATTTGTAAGTTTTAAAATTATCATCAATATCTTTTTTAGTTATATTTAACCTTTTTATCATTCTACGTACAGCTGAATCTGTAAACTCCCTGGTATAGTGATACATATGCAAACTTACTAACTTACTTACAGACTTAGCAATGTATGCTGGGTATTTTAGTCTTACTAGAATCTTAAAAGCTTTCTCAGCACTTTTATATTCGTGCTTATAAAAAGTAATATTACCATCTATTTCTTCTTCTCTAGCATCTACTTTGCCGATATCATGTAGTAATGCAGACAATCTAAGTATTAAATCTGGATCTATATTATCACAAGTGTGTGTGCAGTGTGTAAATACATCATACTTATGATATTTATGGTTCTGAGTTACTTTATAACAATCGTTGAGCTCAGGGATAAACACTTTCAACATCGACAATTTACGCATTAAATTAATGTATGTTGATGGGTGCTTAGACAATAAAACAGTGTTCAATGTATGAACAAAAACTTCCTTAGGTATCTCTTTTATAGCACTTTCACTAATTATTATCGAATTTAAAAATCCTTGTTCTACATTACAATTTGATTTTGCTGCCAATAAAATGGCGTACAATATATTTGTTATGTCTTTTTTTTGTTCCTCATGAAATGTATTCATATTATGTCAGTATGCTTTTAATGTTGTTTTTTATCATTGTTACTTTATTGTACACAAAATTTAATGGTTTGTTTATTATATTACTAATCTCCCTTAAACTCTTTTCTTCAATTAACAAATCCCATATTTTCTGTTCTTCCAGACTTAAAGAAGATTTTATTTGTTCCAAATCTATTTTAAGGTCTAAATCATAAGTTGTTGATGTCTCTTCAAATTTACATGTATACGGAATTATTTTAATTCTTTCATAAAGTTCTTCTGGTGATATTCCTGCTCTATCAGCATAACGATTGAAAATACCAATTAATTCATTGGTATAAGTATTGTTTTCGTTACTAAATATTTGTTGTAAAGCTACACTTAATTCATTTGGGTTTACTCCATTAGATGTCAAATAAATCGTTATCTTATTCAATACATATTGTGCTTTTTTTATATAAGATGGAACAACTATAACAGAAGAAAATTTTCTTATATAGTTATGTATTGTATCTTTAACCCTAAATATAGCATACCCCCTAAAATTATCACTTTTAGTCGGATCAAAATCTCGTGAAGCTCTGGCTAAACCAACCAAAGCTTCACTAAATAAGTCTGCTTTATCCAACCCAGTACTTTTATTATAAGAGTGGGCTAAATAATTTAGAGTGGTTTTAAACTCTTTAAACACCTTTTCCGCTTTTTCCGGTGTATCTGCTAAAAATGAATTTAAGAAGATTTCTTTTGTCACTGTCCCACCGTTTTTATAAAATCACCCATCAACCCCAATAGCTATATCCTTACGCTCCTTAGTGGGTATATTGTGAATAAATTGTTTAATGTCCTCAACTATAGAGTCTGCTAATTTTTTTTCAATGCCGTCTAGTTCCAGCATACAATGATTGCATACTGGAGCAGTAATAGATACAGCTTTATTAAGTATATTTTTATTTGTGTTCTCTTCAATGACGCTTACAGATGCTGTAAACTTGTATTTCTTAGTAGCATTGTTGATTAAACATTGGGCACATTTCATATATTCTCCTTTAGGTTATCTTTTTAAACCAAGATCTATTTTCTTAATTTTAGCCATTCTACTACCAGGGTGATGTCAAATTATACCTTCTATATCCAATGTCTCAAACCACCTCTTCAACCCCTCATATTTAGTTGGACAAGATTCAAAAACAAAAGCGTTTTTCATAGTATTTCACTAATCGTTAATGTTACTGTCTTTCATAAGTGGCAGATATTTCTACCTTTTGAAAGTTTAAGCTGCCTTGACTTTCTATATAGTCTCTACCATCTGAAGTTATCACTCTGCCAGTACCACTTCTAATCATGAGTCCTTTTTGCATCAAAAATGGCTCCAACTCACCTTTTATAATTTTAGCTGACTTATTTATTATAACTGCTAATGTTTCAAGGCCTATTGCTTTATCAGTACTATATAATGTTTTCAAAATATGTACTTCAGCTTTAGTTAGCCCCATTTTATCTATACCTAGATCTTGGAAAGTTTGATTAGTTACTGCTGTAGTCACTATTATTGATTTTAAAGACAGTGCTAAATCTCGGCATCTTTCTAAGTAACTTATCATTATACGGGGAACACCTCTACCCCGTATAGCTATATCTTTTGCAGCTTTCAAACTGATTGTTATTGACAGCCGTAGAGCATGCTTTTGAATTATCTTAATAGAATCACTTAAAGAATATGGGTGGAAATCAATATTTAATTTAAACCTATTCAAAAATGGCTTAGACAGATCTCCAGACAGTGTCGTAGCACCTATCAATGTAAAGTATGGTATCCAATTGTATTTATTAGCTCTGCCAGTCTCTAGTAACCAACTTTCCATAGCTATCCCTAACTTCTCTTGACCATACATAGGAAGTCTGTGTATTTCATCTATGAAAACTATAGACGGTTGTATTCTATCAATTCTATTACCTTTCTTGTCATACCCGTCATGGTTTAGTGCAGATAATAATTTCTTTATGCTATTAAAATCTTTTAAAGATTCGGGAATAATTGACAGTAAATCAGTGTTATTTATACGTGCTACCTCTTTAGCCATGCTAGTTTTTCCACATCCAGGAGAACCCACAAATAACATATGCGGTAATGAAGAATTGCGTTCAATAGCTGAGCTTTGTGCTATCGCTATTTGTCTTTTAGTATTTTCATGGCCTACTAAGTTTATATCAACCATATCCAGCATAATCAGAATAACTGTAGATACTTTTTGTGGCTGGTTCATAGTAGTTTCTTTGGCTACTATTATCTGTCACACGTTTATCATCATATGTACCATCTTTTATTTTTTTCAAGGTTGCTTTTAGAGATGTTAAACGTTTTGTCTCTGGTTTCAAAGCTTTCCTCATAAAAAAGATAATTGTGTCTTTTTTATTATAATCACTTCCTGTCTGATAGCTACTTGCATGGTAGCTACTATTTGTTGATGCTTGTGAGGTTTGTGTGCCATGTGTACTTGTATCTTCTATAAAGTTGTTGTCCTGTGAAGTACTTGGGACATTCTTGTATGTACTTGTGTCAATCATGTCTCCATCTAACATGGACATTTTCATAGATTTTAGTTGATCTAAAATATCTAATATATTATTAAAAGCTTGGTCTTGATCTTTCTCATCCTTTTTATAGAATGAGAAAGAAGAAGTGGAGGTTTTAGATTGGCAAATAGATAGTATATTATATTCTTTTATATTTAACGAAACTAAAGTGCCGGGGAATACCTGTATAACAATATATGCTGTGGCATTCATTCCGGCCAATCTCGTTTTTATTCCAGCAAAGACGCCTTTAATTATTTTTATCTTACTTACGTCATTTAAATTTCTGTTTGCATCTTGTTTAGAAACTGCTTCTATCATAACATAATTCATCGTTTCTTGCATTCAAATCTCTCCAAAGTGTAGCTACATAGTGGTCTATACATAATTCTTTCTTGACTATTTTAAAATTAAACTTATTCATTAAATTTAAGCTATTTAAATTATCTGTTCTTACTGTTAGTTGTACACCAGTTCCTACAGCATTTCTCAAGGCTGTGTACATTAACTTTTTTCCTACTCCATAATTTCGGTATTCAGGTACAACACATAAGTGTGTTATTTTACTATATTGTTTTAATATATGTTCTAAGGCAATACACCCAATAACTCGCTTAGTATTGATGTCCACCTCACAAAAATAGATATCATTACTAGCTGCTATTGAAAAGTATGTATGTACTCTACGTAGGTTACTATACATATTTAATATGTGAGCAATTTGTGAAGCAATAGATATATTATTAGGTACAAAGTTAATATGCATCATGTTTTATATAAATAGTTATGCAATTATCATATATTTACCGAGCAACTGATTAAGGTCTCTATCTTGCCATACAAGGAACAGAGTTACACGATACGTCAGTGTCACTTTTTGCTTTCACAACATCTTTTTTTACAATTTCAAGCTGTGACTCGCAATGGCAATTTATGTATGTACCAACATATCTGTCTTCCCTGTCTATAGGCTTTGGTCTATCGTATAACCGCTCTTTCCACCCCCTTTCTCTGCCACAAACAGGACAATATTCGTATCTAAAAAGATACCAATATGTAGCACCATCCAAAGCAAGCTGGCCATTAACCAACTGCGCTATGTCGTATAGTTTATTTAATGGTTCTTGGTCTTCTATACCATTCATTGAATTAGGTACTTCACCCATGACTGCCTCCTAACCTATACAACATAGCACAACACCCCATATCTGTAAAGTAGTGTGATAATTATACAAATTATATCTCTTACTTATTACATTTTATGCCAAAGTTTATTAATGACTTCTGCTTCTTCATCGTTTGCAGCATCTAACATTTTTTGCAGATAATTAAGTTTAACTGCTAACTCTTGCTTAGCTTTTCCAGCAGGTGCCTTAATAACTACAGCTTCTTTAACTACGTCTGGCTTATTTAATTTATGTTCCTCATTATTTTTATTTCCTAATTCATTAATACTGTTGTTAAATGCAGATATATATGCTGCTAAAGGAGACCCTTGTAATCCTGGACCTGAATTAACTTCTAATATCCAGCATTTTCCTGCAGAGTCTATACAACAATCTACTGCGCCAAACGTTAAATTCAGTGCTTTGACAGCTTTCTTTGCTTGTTCAGCTACTTTAGACTTGTCGATGAGATTTAACTTAATCTTTGAAAACCTCCACCCACGCATATTGCTTCGTATAATCATGTCTGGCTTTGGTAGCATAGTTTTAGCCAACCTATGCAGTACATAATCAATAGTTTTCTCATCTACTTCCTTATTACCTTTTGCAGCAGCATTACAAATTTTTTCTTTATATTGATTTACGAAGGCTTCTCCAAGATTTGCTCTTTTGATCTTTTTTACTGCATAAATCACCTTACCGTCAAAAATATGTAGTCTGTATTCCTCTACAATATCAATATAATTTTGCATATACTCACACCCTTCGTTAATTGCTACATCATGGTGGACGCTGTTAAGAATTGTCCAAAAACCTTTTCCTCCCTGATGAAAATTTGTTCTACCGATTAAAGGGAATTTTAGTGCACCTGCATCTAATTCTGCTGCTGATTTATTAGCTGAAGTGAAATGAGAAATATTACACCCACCTTTCATCATTAATTCCATAGCAGTCTTTTTGTTACGATTCTTTCTGATGTGGTTTGGATCGTTTAGTATAAGTTGCTTTAAATTATGATCTTTGGAGATTTTAGTTCCCCAGCCAATAACCAAGTCAATGTTGTCTGCCAGTTTAGGGCATGAGTTTCCACCTTTAATACCCAACTCTTGTTGTAATACTTTACCAGTAACGTCAGTCGCTCCAGAATACCATATGTATGTTTTATCTTTATCCATGTGTTCTCCTATTATAATATGTTGATAAGAAAATTGCAACTAAATCTTTAATGAAAATTCTTTTCCCTCACACCAATTTGTTTTGAGGTTTGTACTAATTGTTGTTAAATCCTTGTTTGTATGACTTAAAATTGCATATAATCTATCAATATAAGTCGAATATTTGTTATAAGTTGTTAAACTTTGCATGTGTTTATACCATTTATTTATGAAATTCTTATTTACGTTATCTAATTTACTATTTGTTAATAAAGTTTTTATATCTGATGAACTTTTAATGCATTGCATGTCTTTAGTAAGTGGTATGTCTCCCCACCCCGCAAAATTTATATTCCAAGCATTGGAGTCGTTAGGTGACTGCTGGAAGTATATTTTGTCATTGGCTAGATACGTTGTATCAAAATTGTGTGCTGATACTAAATTATATATCTCTTCAGAAATAGCTTTTACAGTACCAAAAACAGCCTCAGCTAGTATTGGGTGTGATAACCATGCCCCGCTCAAAGTGCGATACTCTAAATGCCCCGCCGATAATCTTATATCACCAAAACCTCCATAAGAAGTAGCTCTTCTTTTAGCACCTACGACCCCATCCAATCGAATCATTGGTAAAGCTAACAACTCATCTAAAATCTTCGTAAACATAATAAAAAATATAGATCGCTGACGTACAGACAATGCTGATATTTTAGCTGGATTTCCTATATGTATGTGCCCGCCAATCGGAAAATTTCTTACATCATTGTGGTAATATATACCTGAATGCCAATTGAGGTTTTTGATTTGCTTAGTTAATTCAGCATTACTAAAAAGTGACTTAATGTTGGTAACTAAGTCCTCTGGTGTGATTCCAGGGTCTGGTCTTAACTCGGCCACAGCACCATCATGTCCTATCGGACTATATCTAGAAAAATTATTAATTGTCAATGCACTAATTATATTATTAGCATCATCCATTAAAACAAATTCTGGGTCGCTCCCAATCACTATATCTACAATGTTATCTGATACCCAAACATCAGAACTATGTATATTAGCATCATTTCCAGTAATCTTTTTATAGTTGTGTGAAGTTACGAATCCAACTTTATGTACATCTTCAACTTTTATTTTATTTTCTTCAACTAATTTTTTGAGTTTATTAATATCTTTAGTAAAAGCTTTGAATACATGTAGCATATTAACATTATTTACATTATTTAACATGTTAGCCTTATTTGCATCCCATATTTCTAACGCATCATTACTGAAATCAAACATATTTCTAGTTGTCGACGCCATTCTAATCAAGGACTGCTCATCACGTTTTTGACTTTTATTACCATCCATGGATGTCGAAGCAATTAAAATTAAAGATTCTTTAGCCATCTACTACTCCTTTATTTAGTATCTCCAGAATTTTCAATTTCGTATACAATCTGGTTTAAATTATTGTCACGCAAATCACCGCTAGAAAAGATATTATTTAATGCTGACATATTGTTACACGGTTTATTATTACTATGTTTTACAATTTTTTCTATGGCCCGTATTTTTTTATCACGTGCAGTATCCGCAGGCGTCTGATCTGCTGCTAAAGAGTCTGTTACTTGTGAAAATATACCAACAACATGTTTCAGTATTTTGATGGCGCTACGAGAGTTTTCCAATTTTACAGCGTCTTCCGCAGTACTAATAGCTACTTTTTTACCATCTACATACCCTAAATAATAAGCTGCCTTAAACACATAAGATTTGATCCTATTAGCTAACCCATTTAAAGGAAATGCTTTTATAGTTTCCAGATCTTCCACTTCTATTTCTTCTAAAACATCTTCCTCAGTTTCAAATTTGTGTGTGTTACTTAGTGCTGATAAAGCACATTCTACTGCTTCAGTATCTATCACTACATCAACCGCTATAAGTTTTTCACTGCTTGTATCAAGTTCTGCGTTACACCTTGTTGTGTCGGCAGCCAATAGTTTAACGTCATTTGATGCTTGGTTGGCAACCTGCAGTGGTGCCATACTAGAGTTGGTTCCTTGTGACTTATTTTTGAAAGTGTCGCACAATTTAGTTATGGTAAATGTATTCATATTTAGTTCCATGTTACCAATCGCATCATTTAATCTGTTATTAATTTTAGGTACATGTTTTTGTAATGACTTATTCCAAATCATTCCTCCAGAATTTGCATGGCGTCCAGAGTTAGAATTATAAGTACTATAAGCATTTGTTTTGTTTGGTGGATAGTCATGTAAATTATAATTTAATTCATTGGTATTATTATTATTTATAAGCCATACTTTGTTAGTCCTTGAAGTTTTCTTAGTATCATATAAGTCAGTAATAACAGAATCTTCAGTTATTTTTCTCGACAAATCAAAGATGGCTATGGAATCATCTAGCAATATTTTATACTCCAGATCGGTACTAGCTAAAGAAATAAAATTGTTATTAGCATATAAACGCTTTACAGTATTGTATAGCTCAAATACTGTTTTCAAAAATGTCAATTCTGATGCAATGATAACAGTTTGCAACTTCTTAATAAAAACAAATTCTATTGGTCTCCCATCCCTAAAAGCTAAAAACTGGTAAGGGTTATTACCATTAAAGGCCAACACTGCATAAGAACCTTGTAATCTATTTACTACATCTTCTATCGAGTCTAGGGTAAAAGGTAGCCTACCATTATTAGAAAATTTATTTAATAAACGTACTATTGCTTCGCTATCAACTTCAGCATCCTTTTTTCCACCTAAATTAGCAATAATCTTATGATGGTTTGTTAAAGTGCCATTATGGATAGCTATTGTGTCTTGTACTCTTATAGGGTGGTTATTTTGATTATTAAAAGAATTGCCTACAGAGCTTTTTCTGCAATGACTCATAAACATTTTTGCTGAAGAGGTATTCTCTCTCCATATTTTTAGATAACCTTCATAATCATTTTTTGTCCCACCATAAGTTTTTAGAAATTCTGATGATTTTATACCTGCTTTCTGAATCATATAATTACCATCTTTAAAAAGAGTAGCAACACCGGTTGCATCTGTACCTCTTTTTTCAGTAAGCCTCATTAACTCACTTACTAAAAATATAACTGATTCTTGTCTGGCAACCTCTTCTTTTTTCTTCAGATTGCCGAACATTAACGCCCCTACAATTCCACACATTTAATATCTCCTCCTATCAATCACTTTTTAGTACAATTATGGTGTTTTGCTTTATACTTAGTTTGTTTGCTTGCCCAATAATTAATTCTTAATGGTGTGGAACTCCTCTGTAACTAACCTGTGCTTAACGGTCTTTAAGAATTCTAAATCGGCATGTAAATTTGTGCCTTCTGTAACAGCAACATCAGTTGATTTGTTATTGTCATGTAAAAATAAATTTTCATTGCTTAACTCACTGTAATTATCTACCATCTGTGTTTTTTTACTATTATAAAGTTCGTATTGTGCCTCTAGTTTTTTATAAGCAGTTTGTAAATTTTCTTTTCTTTGTGGTATTTCATTAGATTCAGCAATATTTTTCTGACAATTATGAACTATTCCACCTTTATTATGTTTAATTTTAGTATACATACGATTTTCCATATTAGTAAAGTCTGATTCAGGTACAACAATGGAGTCTGGTTTGCACATAACAGTATCATCTTTTGTGGGGGCTGTTGTTGTGTTTATTGTCCCAACGTCAAATATATGGTAATTAGTACGCTCTATATGTTTGTCTGAGTCTGGCTTTCTTATGTCTGATTTTTTGTAAGCCGGTGGAGGTAACTCGTTACGTATAATTTTAGTACCTCGCAGTGTAATATCAGCAGTATTAGTAATTGGTTGTTTGGACTCAATAATTGACGTTGGTTTAGCACAAACTGCATTGTAGTCAATTATAGTATCTTCCATTGTTTTTTTTATTGTATCATCATACATATGGCTGCTGGAATTACTTCTGGGCATGCTTAGTGTACCATCGTAAATAAACTTCATGCATTTTTCGGGTTCTTTTTTTTTATCAGTACAACGTTTAAGCAAGTATTTTGCATATTTAATATGCTCTATACTATTAGTTAAACGATATGAATCAAGCTGTTCTCCGTCAATTTCAACAATATTCTCTTTATAATTGGACAAAATATGCATTACTACCTTTGTTACTTTGCACACCTCATCATTTTTATCAAGTTGTACAAAATCAAGTAATATAATTAAGCCATCAATTTTTCTTGCGTCATAATCTATAATGGAGTTTTTTACATCCAGTATAGATAATAAGAATGCATATTTTTTATTCTTATCATACTGCACAGCGTTAGCGACAGACGCATAAAATGTGAACGCATATTTATAGTCGCTGTATAGCTGGGATAGTGCATCATTAACGAATACTTCTAAATTATTCAAGTCATCAACATCAAATAGTAAACATAGCGGAAAGTTTATTTTAGCTTTTTCACTTATAGTTTTTAATTGGGTAGCAGTTATGTCTTTTCCCAACAAGACATCTATATTTTCTATAAATGCTGGATTAACAGCAGATGACACGTGTGATCTATTTCTTATTACTATTTTATCCTCATATGACGAATTTATTAAACTATAACCATATATTTTTTCCACCTCATTATTTTCCAATGCTGTAAGTTCTTCTGCGTCACAGAAAATTGGAGTTCCAGCTGGTACATACTTTAGTTGTTTTAAAAGCCTTACTGTTACTATTGTTTTAGCATTAAGTGCTGGTAGAAATACTTTAGTTAATCCATTTTTCATTATTTACCTCTTTAACTATTGGATACATGTTTTAAATTATATTACACTTTGACTATCGATCCAAGTTTTTGTGACCAAATACATGAACCTTCCAATGATAGATTTTTTACATACCCTTCTATACCATCTTTTAATAGAACTTGTGATATATGAGTAAATGTGCTTTTAGATAGATAATTATTTATTTCCACTAACCATTCTTCTAAATTAGTACATGACGAGACAATACGTAAATCGATTAGTTCATCTATAGCAGACCCAAGTAATTCATCAGGACTTTCTTGTACTGCTAATTCTGCTTCAATTTCTTTCCAACTTTTACCTTCAACTCTACGCAATGCAGTGGGTTGTGTAGCTAATTTTTCTAAGACCTCATAAGCTGGCCCAATTTTCATTAAACTATGTTTAACTTGTTGAATCAATTCCAAAGACTCTGTTGTTAAAATGTTATAATATTTATGTAAATTTGAAGTATCACTGAGTCTGTCAGAGTCCCAATCTGCTGGATAGTTATTTAATAAATCTTGTTTTATCTCTGATGCTTGTTTGAACCAGCCGTCTGTGGACATTTTTAATAGGCCATATCTAGAAATTTCAACTGCTTTTATAGCTATAGAATAAAATAAGCAAGCTAATGCTGCTACGGCGCTCGGACACATCATACCATCCAAGGCTCTCAGCTCAACATGAAATCTGTCAACATCACCAGCATCATCAAAAGTTGTATATTTATAATTTACCCACCCATATTTCGTTGCGCCTGCTTCACTAAATACTTTCTCCTTTACATGTCTCATATCTCGTAAGACTGGGGAAATGTGTAAGATTGACACTCGATATTTTTCCCATCTCGTTAAATGTTCTACACTATTTAAGCCCATAGACATCCAAGTAATTGCATTTTGATATCTACGACACAGCTGATGAAAATTTGCTAGTATTATTTCAGGTATTGGTCTTTCCAATTCATTTATTCTTGAATGTCTCCAATCATCATCCACATTCTCGAACATACTATTATAGTAACTAGTTAACAAATGCATATGAATACTACACCTTTCATCAACATAACCTCCATTTTTATCAACTAAATCTACAATCTTCTTCGACATTTGGAAGAATTCATTATAATCTATCCTCCTTCCAGAAGTGATTACTTCTATGCCTTTATGCCTTCCGGTTCCACCAAGCAGACTACCATCTGTCGTAATACTATGCACCCCAGTTTTCGACAGATCACCATAGCTATTAGACGGAGATAATTCTTTTTTTATCCTTTTTCTAATAGCTACAGGATCATTACTCTTGTCATACTTGATAGGGCATACGTTACATGATACAGCATAGTCTTGGCAATTCAAACACGCGGGAGAAAACTGTGAACATTTTATGCCCAAGCATTTAAATTTAAAATTTTGACAGTCATTGCATTTACTTTTATCACATAATTTAGTTTGATGGTGTATGCATGTGGCTGCCATTACTACATTAGAACAGACTTTAATGGACAAACATTTTTTCCAACAATTTTTGACATCTAAGTATTTACAAGGACATACTTGATTTTTCCCATTACATGTTCCTGTGGAGTTAGGTAAATTCATTTCAAACTCTAAACCTACCTTCAAAGTATTTCTTAGAATGTTTTTCCAATAATGTACCTCTCTGCTTCCCAAGGCTTTTCTGCTTTCAGTATTAAAAAACATCCACTTACTACGAGAATTGATCATTCCTAACCTCCAACATAATTAATGATATAGTATATTTTGATGTTCTGCTAAGTCCCAGTTCTGCTCCATATTTGTGTCAAAAGTATTAGTTAAATTAGCAAATAAACTTTCTATAGCTACTGCATGTCTGTTATAAGTTTGCATTGCTCTAATATCTTCTAAAATTATACTCAAATGTGCTAGTGCTCCACTTATATCAGGCACACATATCAAACCATATATGCCTAATAATCCTGGTACATTTGGGTATAACTTCGCAAAATATTTATCATCTTCCAACAATTCTATATTTTGAAAATTATTAGTAGCAACAGACATTTTTGTTATTAAGTCTACAGCAATAACTGCTGCAACTGATAACAAACCTTTTGTTAATATTGGATGTCTAAGCATTATGCCTCCTGGAACTCTATATTCTAAAGTCCTACTATCCATTCTAAAATCTCCTGCTTTTCCATATGGTACTATCGCTGTACATCTTCTATGCGAGTCATCATACCCTTCGTGGATTGCACAAATTATTCCTATATAGTAATCTAATATTCTAGTGAATTGTGTTGCTATTTTTCTTGTGGTTACATTTTCACCTAATAATTCTTTAGGTAGTCCAAAATGGATATGAAATCCAGCTGTGACCCCTTTATAAAAAGATGCTGCATGCATTTGCACTTCACCACCACTTTCCTCTTTTATTTTATTGTTGCCTTCTTTCAGTAACTTGCGGATGTTGTTGACAACTTTACATGGGTTGTAGCTTGGAGCAGGCCTTATTTCAGCCAGCATCCCATCACTGCCCATTGTTTCCCACTTGTCAAAATATTTGTGAGCATGCACTATATTTCCAAATTTTGTATTTACTATAAAAAATTCAGGATCACAACCTAAACTAACTTTATAAGTACCACCTACGTCAGAATCAAAACGCAATGATTCAAATAGTTCTTGACTTACATAGGATGTGTTTTCATTTGTAATTACATCATCTAAACAGGCGTGTTGTACCTGTAGAATGATGTCTGCCCCATTTAATTGTTTTAATTTTATCAATTTATTCTTTTCAATATTTAACTTTTTCTTATATTGTTCCGGAAAGTAAATGATATTCTTTCCTAATTTTATACTGCTTTCTGACAAATTTAACTGCATATATTATCATCCTTTTATTATATCATACTCTACATTTACCTCTTTTCTATCTCACAACCTAATTTTTTATAAACATTCCACCTACACCCGTATGTACCTTTGTTATAAAATTGGTGTTTTAGCAATGAGTGGTCATCTACATAATCATAAATAATGGCATCTTTTTTACCATCTGATGTTCTTTGCAATCGCCCAACTATTTGTTCAGTTCTAGTAGCATTACGAAAAGGTAGGCATAAAAACCCCCTGTCTATTGGCGCGTAATCAAATCCTTCTCCCAACAAATCACTTGTAGTTACTAAAGTTTTTATTTTATCTTCTTCTAATAAAGATATAGTTTTATTTATGTCTTTTTTGCTATAGCTTCCTGTCGCTATGCCTACCTCAGCACATAATTTTATTTTTAAAAATTTAAATAATTCTTCAGCATGTAGTTTTCTGGATGTAACTACAATACTAATGTGTCCATTTTTTGCCTCTTTTACTACATCATTTACTATTTCTAATGTCCTTTCAGTATTTCCTGATAGACTTTTTAGTAAAGCGCCATAATTATTCAATTCTTGATCATTATTTTTTAACTCTTTATACCTCACTTTAGGGATTATTATCCCGCCATGCTTTCTAACTTCCTCTAATGGCACAGTGTGTAATATTTTTCCTAAAATTTGATACATCTGTGTATGTAGCCCGTCACGCCTTATTGGGGTAGCTGTTAATCCATACTCATACATTGGTGCCAACTCTGTTAAAATTTTACTAAAAGTGGTGCTTGGGCAGTGGTGTGCTTCATCTATAATCACTAAACCAAATTCATTTTTCATTTGACGTACTTTATCCATATTACGTACTAATGTTTGCACCAAAGCAATAGTTATAACATTACCGATAGACCATTCCCCATTTCCTATAATACCTATATCATGATCTTTTAGGGAAGGTAAAAATTTATTTATTCTGCTTATTACTTGAGTTGCTAATGGGTTTGTGTGTGTCATCCATAACGTTTTTTGTTCTAACATGGGTAATAAACTTAGTCCAATAACAGTTTTCCCACTTCCAGCAGGCGATATTAGAAGACCCTCACACCCACTAGTAGTCAGTCCAACTAAAGCCCTAGATTGGTAAGACCTAAGTTTTATATTGGAGCTGTCTATATTAGCTGTTATTGGGCAGTAAGCTTTTTTAGACTTTATTTCTAGTGGTATAGTAAGTAAATTGCAGTAATCAATAATTTTGCTTAGGTAACCTCTAGGAACATATAATTTGTTGCCTTTTTCAATTTCATAATTAATTAATTTTTCTTCTATTCCAAATGTCGAATAACCATTTTTTAATGCAGAAGTAAATTTTGGGTTGTCTAAAATTAATTCAGGAAGAATTATATCTGATAAAATATCTGGACACTCTTGAAGAAGTAATTTATTACTAATTGTTATCTTCATGTAATATCTCATTTATTTTATCTTTCCATTTTTTATTGTCATTAGTAATGAATGTAAATTGTATTGGTTGTTTACTTTGCTTCTTAGCGTTGTTTACTTTTGCTGTGGTATTAGTGCCAGATAGTTTTTGTTTTTGGAATTTCAAAACACATTCTAATAATTTATGGCATCTTTTATTAACCTTTTTTAAGTAAAGTGGGCAATTTAGGCAAAATATTTTTTTAACTATTACAGTACTAAATATAGTTAAATTTGTTTCTTTTCCTGATAGGCCATTTCCTGATAAGAATTTATATTTTAGAAGTTGTGGGTAAATGTTTTCTATAAACAAAATTGGGTTTTTCTTGTAAAATTGTTTATAACAAAATTTGGCATGTAAATTCATACAGAGATTACATTCCCGACAATATCTCTGTATGAATTTATGCTCAGTTAATTTCTTATGCTTAAGTTTTTTATTCTTTTTTCCCATAAAATAAATTCACTGTTAGCTATCCATTTTTTGTACATAAGCTTTTACGCCTAATTGCACACTGATAATAATGAAACCATGGCAATCTACACCATTATTTACCCAGCTATCATAGTAACAATCTAGTACTAACTGTCTCCCATCCTGCACATGTGGTTTGATCAAGCGTTCAACTCTGTTAGAATTCATTTCATAAATAGGTAGTAGCTGTTCTTTTTGTACATATTGTCCATTACTATCTGGATGGCTGTCTACAGTTTTTAGCCTGAAAAAAGCAATTTCGTTATCACCACTATCAATTAGCTGCGGGTCCCCCACTACTCTACCAATTAGTTCAGTCCTGTTTTTTGTTAAGCCAAAAAATTTATTATCATCACTCATGCATATTACTCCTTATATGTAATGTTTGTATCTATATTGTTTATTGAGCCTTCCAATAATAGATCGAAGAATCGTTTGTTGATTGTAAAATTCGGTAATTTATTTGATGCCATAGTATTTAATGGCTTGTTTGCTATACTCTGATCACTACTTATTAGGTCTTTAAAAATAGCTTTTTCTTCGTTTAATGATGAGTTGGTTGGTCGCTCAGTACTTTTTCCAGCCAAAGACCAATGTAATAATCTACTTGGTACATCTACAACAGGAGCTTTTAAACATTCTAACAAATCTAAGGCCTCCATAGATGCTCGGCTGGCAAAATAAATTCTATTTTGTTTTCTAACAATCAAATTAATTATATTGCTAGCATTGGAAGTTTTAGTACGCTCATGGTGCTTAATTAGATCAAACACATCTATTTCTGCGGCTTTCTCTTTAATAATATTACAAAGTATTTGTGATGTGCTTCTCCTAAATCCTTCGTCAACTAAACTATTTACATTTCCAGTACAAATGGCATCAACAACTACACCACTTAGTGCTTTTACTCCATGTTTTTGTTTAAATATTGAATTTGCCACTTTATCCAAAAAGAATTCTACGGCACAGTTAATTTTTTGATTATCTCTTACATATGAATTCTCCACAATTCGCATAATATTATAAGCCAATGCTATTACTGGCCCAGTATTGCTTTTTACTCCAGTTAATTTATTAACAATCTCCGCATGTTCTTCATTTGTTAGAGGTTCAAACGCTTTAATGTGATAGTCAGCCAGAGACATTTCTTTATACCTAGGTTGGCCCATTTTGTTATTTAATTCTTTAATGAT
>VAPL010888209.1_pt1 | contig 22757 bp, 26 predicted proteins | sample 3395061 | NCBI WGS metagenome assembly VAPL01 (sample SAMN08290444, study PRJNA428436) | hydrothermal vent metagenome | isolation source: Deep-sea hydrothermal vent chimney 2 | place: Pacific Ocean: Juan De Fuca Ridge | depth 2182 m m | reverse complement strand
GGTCAGCTTTCAACACTCACCATACTGGAAGAGAAGCAGATACCTGATCTCTTACCAAAAATACTCAATCATATTTCAGGCATCGGCTCGAACTACATCGATGCATACTTTCGCTCAATTGAGTATAAAATAACAACAGAAGCGTTACATACAAAGAAAACCGATTTATAACTGCCTATGAATAAATAGACGCCTCAATAAAGACTGATTTCATTGTCTTAATTTTTGAAATTTCATTTCCAGCCCGTGGCTTCAGCAACCGCAGCGCCTAACCCCGCCGGCGAACGTGTAATCGTGACACCTGCGGCTTCTAATGCTTTAAATTTTTCTTCCGCCGTGCCTTTACCACCAGCAATAATCGCCCCTGCATGCCCCATGCGTTTACCTTTGGGCGCTGTGCCACCGGCAATAAAACCGGCTACCGGTTTAGACACACTGGTCTGAATAAATTCTGCTGCTTCTTCTTCCGCCGTACCGCCGATTTCACCTACCATTAAAATCGCTTCGGTTTGTGGATCAGCTTCAAACATTCGCAGACAGTCCACAAAATTCATACCGGGTATCGGGTCGCCACCTATACCTATACAGGTGGTTTGGCCAAAGCCTAAATCGGTGGTTTGTTTAACCGCTTCATAGGTTAATGTACCAGATCGAGATACAATACCAACCTTGCCCGGCAAATGAATTTCACCTGGCATTATGCCAATTTTACATTCACCGGGTGTAATAACACCTGGACAGTTGGGGCCAATTAGTTTAGCTCCGGCCTGATCTACAGCAATTTTAACTTCCAGCATATCCAGTGTGGGAATACCTTCAGTAATACAAACAATTAATTCAATACCTGCATCGACTGCTTCTAAAATAGAATCTTTACAAAATGGAGCTGGCACATAAATGACAGATGCCGTAGCCGCAGTATGATTCACCGCATCACGCACAGTATTAAACACTGGCAGATCTAAATGTATTTGCCCGCCTTTGCCTGGCGTAACACCGCCGACCATTTGCGTTCCATAAGCGATCGCCTGCTCAGAATGAAACGTGCCCTGCTTGCCGGTAAAGCCCTGACAGATAACTTTGGTTTCACTGTTAATTAATACACTCATGACTTTGTTCCCGTTGTATTATCTTTGGCGGCGGCAACGGCTTTTTCAGCCGCATCAATTAAGCCACTGGCGGCGGTAATATTCAGGCCGCTATTTTTTAATAACTCAGAACCAATTTGCGCATTATTACCCTCCAGCCGAACCACAATCGGAACCTTAACCCCCACATCTTCAATGGCACCAATAATGCCCTCGGCGATCAGGTCGCAACGCACAATGCCACCAAAAATATTAACTAATACGGTTTTAACATTGCTATCAGATAAAATAATTTTAAATGCTTCTGCAACTCGCTCTTTGGTCGCACCACCACCCACATCTAAAAAGTTTGCCGGATCACCACCGTGTAATTTAATTAAATCCATAGTCGCCATCGCCAGACCTGCGCCATTTACCATACAACCAATACTGCCATCTAAAGCAATATAATTTAAGTCCCATTCTTTGGCACGGTTCTCCCGCTCATCTTCCTGCGATGCATCACGCATTTCCATTAATGCAGGCTGCCGATAAATCGCATTATCATCGATATTGATTTTTCCATCGAGACATAACAAATTGCCTTCTTTGGTCACCACCAACGGATTAATTTCAACCAGACCTAAATCTTTTTCAATAAACAGCTTCGCCAGTCCAGATAACAATTTTGTAAACTGTTTAACCTGGTCGCCATGCAAACCTAAACCAAAAGCCAGCTTGCGACACTGGTACGGCATCAATCCCAGCATTGGGTCGAGCGTTGTGCGCAGAATTTTTTCTGGCGTTTGTTCAGCTACTTTTTCAATTTCAACGCCGCCTTCGGTGGATGCCATAATCACTACACGACGTGTAGCACGGTCAATCACCGCGCCTAAATATAGTTCGTTTTCAATATTGCAGGTTTCTTCAATTAGCACGTGATTAATCGGCTGGCCTTTTGCGTCGGTTTGAAATGTGACTAAATTCGTACCCAGCATTTCACCAACAAAGTGAGTCACTTCATCGCGTTTATCTGTTAACTTCACACCTCCTGCCTTGCCTCGTCCACCCGCATGTACCTGTGCTTTTATCACCCATTTTTCCGTATCCAGTGCGTCCAGTGCTGCAGACACATCCGCCACTGAACTCACCACACGATTATCAGGCACAGGCATACCGTATTGCTGAAATAAATGTTTGGACTGGTATTCGTGTAAATTCATGTTTTTCTCCACTTGCTCTCAAATATAAAGGAGCAATGCGTTGTTAAAATAACATTATTTTAATGTCTGTTTTTTTCATACCTGCATGCACAACTAAAACTTACATCTATTTTTAATTTTCGATATTTTAGTTTTTACTTAATATAGTTCAGTGCTTCTTTTGCATTATATGTATCGCACGATTATCCACCGCCAGTGCCGCTTCATGCACGGCTTCGGCTAAAGACGGATGCGCAAAAACTGTCAACGATATATCCTCCGCGCTGGCACCCAGCTCCATCGCAATTACTGCCTGCGCGATTAACTCTGAAGCATGACTACCTATAATATGTACACCGAGTATTCGATCGGTTTCGCTATGGGATAATATTTTCACCATGCCAGCGGTTTCACCCGCCGCTTTTGCACGTCCGCTTGCCACAAATGGAAATGTGCCAACTTGATAGTTTTCACCGGCGGCTTTTAACTGCTGCTCGGTTTTACCTACCCAGGCAATTTCCGGGTGAGTATAAATCACTGCGGGTATCAAATCATAATTTATTGCCGCATATTTGCCGACAATCAGCTCTGCCACCATCATCCCCTCTTCCGAACCTTTATGTGCCAGCATCGGGCCACGCACTACATCGCCAATAGCATAAACACCCGGCTGTGAGGTTTCACACTGATCATTAACATGAATAAATCCACGCTCATCTAATATCAGATCAGCTTCACTATCAAACACATTGTCGGTATTAGGCTTGCGCCCCACTGCCACAATCAGTTTATCAAATATTATTTTTTGCTCGCCCTTTTCATCCTCATAGCTAACTTCAACCTGTTGTTTATTTTTTACACTGCTGATCTGCGTGTTTAACAAGCGCGCATTCAAACGAATATCCAGCCCCTGTTTTTTATACAACCGTTTAGCATCACGAGCGACCTGCTGATCCGCTACCGGCAAAAATACATCTTGCGCTTCCAACACCGTTACCTGTGAACCCAACCGGCGCCAGACACTGCCAAGCTCCAGGCCGATAACGCCTGCACCTATCACTCCGATTTTTTCCGGTACGCTATCAAAAGCCAACGCACCGGTTGAATCTACAATTAAATTTTCTGTAAGAGGGGCAATCGCTAACTCCACTGAACTGGATCCACTAGCAATAATTATATTCTCAGCGCTGACAATGATTTTGTGCTTATTATTTAGCACTTCGACTTTTTTATCCGCAAGCAACCGACCACGACCAGTGATAGAAGTCACTTTATTGGCTTTAAATAATGCGCCAATGCCGGCAGTTAACTCAGCCACCACTTTCTCTTTGCGCTGCATCATCGCAGCCAGATCCAGCTCGACCGATGACACTTTAATACCATGTTGCTCTAGCCCCTGTTGTGCCAGCTCATAATATTGCGACGATTGCAGCAAAGCCTTAGACGGGATACAACCAACATTTAAACAGGTGCCACCTAATGATTTTTTACCCTGCGGGTTTATCCAGTTGTCGATGCAGGCAGTTTTCAAACCCAGCTGCGCACAACGTATAGCACAAACATAACCCGCAGGCCCGGCACCGATAATAATGACATCATAGTGATCGGCCATTACTAAACTCCTACAATAATACGTGCCGGATCTTCCAGCACATCTTTAATGGTCACTAAATACTGCACCGCCTCCGCACCATCAATTATGCGATGATCATACGACAAAGCTAAATACATAACAGGCTGCACTACCACTTCGCCATTTTCTACCATTGGGCGTTGTTGAATTTTATGCATACCTAAAATAGCGCTTTGCGGCGGATTGATAATTGGCGTCGATAACATCGAGCCAAACACTCCGCCATTGGTTAACGAGAAAGTGCCTCCCGTCATATCACTAATTTCCAGTTTATTATTGCGAGCTTTATCTACCAGATTAGCAATACCAATTTCAATTTCCGCCAGACTCATCTGATCTGCATTTCGCAATACCGGCACCACTAAACCACGGGGTGAGGCCACCGCAACGCCAATATCAAAAAAGCCATGATATACAATATCGTCACCATCTATAGACGCATTGACCGCAGGAAAACGCTTTAAAGCTTCAATAGTAGCCTTTACAAAAAATGACATAAAACCCAGCTTCACATCGTATTTTTTCATAAATAGATCTTTGTACTTTGTACGTAAATCCATTACCGGTTGCATATTCACTTCATTAAAGGTGGTGAGTATGGCGGCATTTTTCTGTGCTTCAAGTAAACGCTCGGCAATGCGCGCACGTAAGCGTGTCATCGGTACGCGTTTTTCAATACGATATCCCGTTGACTGATTATTTATTTCAGCCGCGGCATGTGCTGGCGTTTCAACTGGTGTTGTCGGCTGACTTAAACTTCTTTGAATGGACACCTCTGGCTTTAGCGATGACTGAGCATTAGATGCCTGCTGTATAAACGCCTGCACATCCTCTTTAAGCACGCGTCCGTCTTTACCGCTACCAACGATATCACCGGTATTTAATTGATTATCTTCAATCATTTTTTTTGCCGAAGGTGTGATAATTTTTTCTGGCAGTGCTTGCGCCACACTCTCATCCTCATTGCCTGCAGTTGCTGCATTGATGATAGCCAGCAACTGCCCCGACTCCACCACATCTCCTTCAGCCTGCAATATTTGTGCAATCACACCATCAATCGGCGACGGCACTTCCAGAACCACTTTATCCGTTTCCAGGTCGACTAATGACTCATCACGTTTAACGAACTCACCAACCTGTTTGCGCCAGCTTACAACCGTGGCATCAGCGATAGATTCTGGGAGTTCGGGTACTTTTACGTCTGCTGACATTTTTTCTTTCCTGTTTTATTCAATCTTAATTATTATTGTTTAATAATTACTTTTATCATGCTCTAATTTTTTTGTTTATCATCCGTCAATCCCAGCGCTTCATTCACTAATTTTTTCTGCTGCTGTGCATGAACTTTTGCCGAACCCACCGCCGGCGCAGCTGATGGTTCACGCCCCACATACTCCACCATACATGGATGATCTAATTTTGCGGCAAAGCGCGGTTCAAAATAATCCCATGCACCCTGGTTTTTAGGCTCTTCCTGACACCAGATTAACTGCTCGGCGTTTTTATACTGATCCAGTGCAATATTTAAAGACTCTGCAGGAAATGGATACAGCTCTTCAATGCGAATAATCACAACATTATTTAATTCTGCTGCACGCCGCTGAATTAACAACTCATAAAAAACTTTGCCGCTACACATAATAACGCGTTTCACTTTTTCATTTACCACATCATCAATTTCACCTATAACACGTTGAAACTGACCGCTACAAATATCATCAAGCGTATTTACCGCTAACTTATGTCGCAATAAACTTTTAGGCGTCATTACGATTAATGGTTTGCGTTTTTTTCTGATAATTTGTCGACGCAATAAATGAAATATTTGTGCGGGTGTACTCGGCACACAAACCTGAATATTATTTTGCGCACACAACTGTAAATACCGTTCCAGCCTGGCCGATGAATGCTCAGCACCCTGCCCCTCATATCCGTGTGGCAATAACATCGTTAACCCACACAGACGATTCCACTTCTGTTCGCCGGCAACAATAAACTGATCGATCACCACCTGTGCGCCATTAGCAAAATCGCCAAATTGCGCTTCCCATATTACCAGCGTTTCCGGCTCAGCTGTGGCATAACCATATTCAAATGCCAGCACGGCCGCTTCTGAAAGTAATGAGTCAATCACTAAAAAATTGGCCTGCTCTTCGGCCATGTTTCTTAATGGCACATAGGTGCTGCCATCAAGTTGATTATGCCAGACCGAATGACGATGAAAAAACGTACCGCGACCGGAATCCTGGCCGGATAATCTAACCGCATAGCCTTCAGTTACCAGACTCGCATACGCCAGAGTTTCAGCAAAACCCCAGTCAATATCCAGCGCACCCATCGCCATTTTATGACGATCCTGCATGATTTTTTCAACTCGCGGCTGCAACTCAAAACCCGGCGGACGCTTTTCTAATTGCTCACACAACAAACGCAATCTTTCCATATTTATTGCTGTTTCTGCTTCGTCTTGCTGATCAATATTTTCATAAGCATGCCAATCAATATGAAATGCATAAGATAAATTATGGCTGTTTAATATACCCGGTACCACGCAGTTCCCTGCGTCCAGTTCATCCCGATAATGACGCATCAACGTATTAATTTTTTCTTCTGAAATAATATTTTCCTGCACACATTTTTCAGCATACAAGGTACGCGTGCTTGCCAGTGCTGCTATTTTTTTATACATCAGCGGCTGAGTTGCCGCTGGTTCATCAGCTTCATTGTGACCATGGCGGCGGTAACAAATTAGATCAATCACCACATCTTTTTTAAATGCCATACGGTAATCCAGCGCAATTTGCGTCACTAACATTACCGCTTCCGGATCATCCGAGTTCACATGAAAGATTGGTGCATCCACCATCTTGGCGACATCAGTGCAATAATGAGTTGACCGACTATCCTGAATATTACTGGTGGTAAAACCAATTTGATTATTCACTACAATATGCAGGCTACCTTTTGTGGAATAGCCTCTTGACTGTGACATTTGTAGCGTTTCCATCACCACACCCTGGCCCGCAATCGCCGCATCACCATGAATCTGTATCGGCAACACTTCAACACCTTCGGTATCTTTTCTGTGCTCCTGACGCGCACGCACTGCACCCTCAACAACCGGTGCAACAATTTCAAGATGTGACGGGTTAAATGCCAGCGCAAGGTGAATATCACCTTTATCTGTTTGCAGGTCAGATGAAAAACCCATGTGATACTTTACATCACCCATGTGTCCGCTACTGGCTTTAGTACCTTCAAACTCACTAAACAGTTCTGTTGGCGTTTTGCCCATGACATTCACCAGCATATTCAATCGTCCGCGATGTGCCATGCCAATCACGACTTCTTTCATACCGTGGCTGGCGGAACGTTGAATAGCCTCATGAATTAATGGAATAAGTGTTTCACCACCTTCCAGTGAAAAGCGTTTTTGCCCGACATACTTTGTGTGTAAATACTTTTCCAGGCCTTCTGCCGCAATCAGCCTTTTCAATAAATTTTTCTTTTCCGTTGCCGTTAAATCAGCCTGCCCTCTAACGGTCTCTATGCGCTGCTGTATCCAGCGCTTTTCTCCGGTTTCAGTAATGTGCATATACTCGACACCTATTGAGCGGCAATAGGCATCATTAATAATATTGTATATTTCCTGCAACGTCGTTTCGTCAGGGCCGCACAGCGAGCCGGTAGCAAACACCGTTTGTAAATCAGCATCACTCAGCTGGTGGCTTTCAAGTGACAGGTCATCAACAGATGGAGTATGAGTCCGCCCCAGCGGATCGACATCCGCTTTTTGATGCCCGCGAAAACGATATGCATTAATCAGCTGCAGAACTTTAACCTGCTTTCGTTCATGCTCAAGCGCAGAAGTCGAAACAGATTGAGATGGCGGCAATTGAGTGCCGCCGCTCTTTTCAGTAATTCGCCGGAATTGCTGTTTTACTTCGGAGTGAATGGTATCTTTCAACACACCATTAATTCTGGGTAAGGTACCAAAGTACTCTCGCCACTGACTATCGACATCATTTGGGTTTTGCAAATAGCTTTCATACAAACCTTCCACCCATGCCGCGCTTCCCGCATCCAGCATTGCGCTTTCCCACTGATCCTGCATTGACGCTCTGGTTTTATCGTTCATAACCCCTGCACTTTTATCATTGGTGACTGGTTTGCTAGCGCTTTTCGCTATTGTTTATACTATTAATTATATAGCTCATTGTAGTAACATTTGTTCTGACTACCCGCTATCACTATCAGTTATATAAATATTTTCTCGACCATTAAATACATTTTTCAATGGCAGATATAGTGGCGCGGGCAAGCGACTAATAGTAAACCAGCTCCATTTAAACAATGAACTATTGAATTGCCGCGAATCAACGATCTGATAACTATCCGCAATTACATACAGGCTAACCGTATGTAAGGATTCAGAAAACAGATTATTACTATAAGGCCCGGCACGTAGTCCGCCAATAATAATACCGGCTTTTTGTTTGCATATTCGTTTAGCCGATTGCTCTATTGTTTCACCTTCCAACAAATAGCCACCGGGGCATTGCCAGCCCTCAAACGTACTCTCAATGTTGTTATCAGAAAATCGTCGGCCTAGTAATATTTTATTATTCTGTATTAACAATGTTGCCACCGCCGCGCTAACACGCTCATTAGCTGACACAGTTTCGACCGGCTTTTTTTGCACGATATAGCGCCTCATCGGATGCTGAAATTAATTCTGTTAAACGGCTATCACAGTGTTTATTTGACTCACCAATAAAAAGATAGCCTGATTGATATTATAGTGACAGGTAAGCGCTCACCCACTATTAATTCCACCTGATAGCTGACAACCGGCTAACGCTTTATTTTATCTATTTTTATCATTTCATTTATTAACCAGCTGATCCCAGTTAAGTGCCAGATAAAAAATACCGGCGACGCTGATAGCATCTGTTATTTCACCGTTTTTTGCCATTTCAACCACATCATTAAAGGGCAGCTTTTTTACCTGTATATCTTTTTCCGTATCTTCAAGCGCCTGAACCCCATCACTTAAATCAGTAGCCAAAAAAACATAGCCCTGCTCGTCGGTGATAGAATTTGATGGATGAAGATGTAATAGTTTCGTTATTTTTCCTGCGATTAAGCCGGTTTCCTCTTCGAGTTCACGCTTTGCAGTTTTGACGTTATCCTCTTTAATGGGCGAGCCACCCATGGGGATTTCCCACGACCATTCGTTTAATGTATAGCGATGCTGACCAACAATCCAGGTATTGCCTTCATCATCCACTGGAATAATGCCCACCGCCTGATTTTTAAAACTCACCTTGCCATAAATACCATTACCTCCCCCCGGATTAATAACCTGATGCTCTTCAACTTTTATCCACGCATTATTATAAACCGGTTGTGTACTAAGGGTTTTCCAGGGACTGTCCCCTGTAGAATTATGGGTAGAATTATGTTCAAACTCATCCTTGTTATGGGGCATAATTATTCCTGATCGTCCTGCGTTTCAAGGCCGACTTTATGGGTTTCATTAATACGAATTAACAGCTGGCGAAACGGCACCACACTTTCATCTAAATCACGGATAACAGACACATACGAAAGGTCACCGGTATTCCAGCAATAATCCCCGGACTCCATCAGTTGAAAAATATCTTTCAGGCTGCGCTCTATATCTTCAATGTAAGGCCGGGCGGCTCCCATGCCTTCTTCATCATATTCAATAGAGGCACGCATATCTTCCACCTCATAAAGTGCATCTTTTATCCACGCCACATACTCTTCTACGGTTCTTGCTCGACGCATGAATTTCCTCTTTTAAATTTAGTTTTATTTATCCGCACTGCCACTGCAACTATAGCAAACTACGCACTGCTGATACGGCAATTATTACGATTTCTTCTGTCGCTTCGGGCGGGTTTTATAATTGGTCACACTGGGCATAATTAAATTATACGGCACCGCTTCAATATTCCCATAGCGCTCAATGGATTTCAGCATTAACGCCGCAATATCCGGCAGGGATTGATTTACATCATCGGCGTGCGAATTTTTCAACAAAATTTGCTGCATACCCTGCATACCGCCATTTTGTACCTTAATTTCTTTATTATGCGGCAACGGCCCGTCGATACTAATCTTAAAGACAAAGCGGGTTTGCTGGCGCAGATGATCGAGAAACGCCTTGCAGTTTATCTGCATCACCGTATCGGTACAGCCCACGCAATGACGGTCGGCAAGGTGAAACTTATGTTGATAAGAGCACTGCGACTTTAGTGACAGAATACCTTTTTCAAATACGCAGGGCGCCGTGTTAATACGGTTATAAACCTCACGGTAGCTATCTTCATCCATATTTCGCTACTTTTCATGCTCCATGGTAATAGGCTTATCGCGCTTCTCCATCAGCATTTCTTCGGCAGCCAGCTGGTTGTCAGCAAACATCACCTTCACTTCAGAGACATCCATCTCTTCCTGGTTGGAACGCAAATCGCGAGCGTAGCTTTTAGCTTCTTTAAACTTGTCGAAGGTTTTCACTAGATCAAGCTGCTTTAACATCACAAGCTCGGCGGATTGGACTTTATATACATAATAAGGCATAGGAACTCACAATAACGTAGTAAACTGGTCAAGTATTATAGCAAATACTAATAATAGGGTAAATTATCTTCCCATACAGGTTATAATTTATTCAACGCAACTTTGCCCGCTAATATCACGCCTACTGGTCAGGCCGACAGGATTTTTATGGAAACCGATTTAAAGAAAGAACTCGATGTACTAATTACCCTACGTAAAGTCATTTCCAGTGTGATCCGCGATATCACTCCGGACCCGGGCATGAAGCACCCTTTAAGTGAAAACACCATGGAAGATGTACGCAAGGGTTTTTTACTGATCGCTGCCCGCGAGAAAGAAATATCTGAAGCTCTGGGCAAGCCGAGTTTACACCGGCCAATATATAAAGGCGACAAGCCTAAAACCAATGTGGTCAAGATGCATGGGTTGAAATCGACTAAAGATAAAGACTAAATAACAACGAATGATTCAAAGAGCCGGGGAAATATCCCTGACCTCTCTTTTGCCAGGAGGGCGTTTACATGCTCCCCTCTTTAAAAAGGCAAACCAGGCGGGATTTAATCCTCTCTCACCCGCCCGCCTCACACAATCAATTCACCGGCAACTTGGCGCGCAGCGCATCACGGTCAAACCACCACTGGCCATTAGCAATCGCGTCAATCACCGAGCCCATCATCGGCAGGAATTTTTCCGGATCTTTCAAATTCATTTTTTCCATCCAGAAATCCAGCTTGTCCTGACTGTTTACATCCGAGTGGCGCTGGGCGACTTTGGTGATCATGTTCTTGGTTAAGAACGACAGACTATCGTGCTTCTCATCCGAGGCACGAATATCGACAATATACTGGGCAGTCGCTGCAGCAACCGCCGCACCATCCGAATCATTCGGCGTTTCATCAACAATGTAACTCATCATACCGATGGTGTATTCCGGGTCCACCGGATATGTCACTGATAACCACACCCCGTGCACCAGCGCCTGAATTGACGCAGGTTGCTCGCATTGATACATAATATCGCAAGCTTCGATGGCACTGGCCCAATCTTCTTTTTCAATAAACGCCTCAAAGGCAGCTTTCGATTCGTTCCAGGCATTCTCATTTTGCTCTAAGCCCAACTGCGCGTTGGCAATATCCATTTTAACTTTTGCTACGTCAATCGGGTCTGCATCGCGGGCCAACTGGGTTAATTCAAACTGGTGATTACGCAGCTGCTCTTCTAAATAAGCGCGCGCCTCTTCATCGGTGGATGATTCTAAAATGCCTGTTTCGGGTCTTATGCCTGAGTCTTTCATAATACTTTCTCTAAATTGTGTAACTGATTATCTGCTTCAATATGGAGGTGATTTAGGTTTTTTCCAACCCTGCTTAACCCGGCTGCTGGTTCGCTGGTGCCATTACGCTGGCAATATCCTGCAAACGTTGCCGGGCTTGCTGTACCCGCGGGTGCGCATCATCCAGCCCTTTCAATAGCTCAACACCCTGCTGATACACCAGTTGCTGTTGTTCCGGATCGAACAATTGCACTGCCAGAATCACCGTTTCGGCGGCCTCACTCAACAGACTGGGCACCATCAGCGCCTCATTAATCACACTGTCCGGGGCCAGTAAATCGGCAATAAAAGCGTGCTGTAATAAAGCAAAATGCGCCTGTCGTGCCTGCTCTTCCATTTCCAGTTTGGAGATGCCCATGGCATCATTGCCGACTGCTTTCCACATGCTTTGCATCATCATGCCTAGCAGGCGTTTTATCATTTCGCGAATTTCGTTTTGATCACCCGCTAACCCGGCGCTGGCTTCGTAGGTTTTATCCAGCGCTTCTTTGAGTTTTAGCACCAACTCCGCATCTGCGCTGGGTTCCAGCTCGGTTACCCGTACCACCAAATCACGAAAATCATTAATAAAGGCTTCCACATCTGCCGAATCTTCACGGCGAGCATCCTGAATATCAAAGGGCTCAATGGTAATGTCACCGAATAAAGGATTTTCAAACTGCCGCTTTAACAAGCGCTCACGGCATCCCGGCAGCTTTGAAAACAACATTTCTACACTCATGCAATCGACTCCAACGCACTATCTATCACATCACTTATCACCGACTCTTCAATCGGGAAAGCAATGGTGGAAAAAATATCGAATATCGCCAGCACCCGCTGCAGTTGCGGCAACTGGTCTTTTTCATAAAACACAATCACCCGGCAATCAGGAATACGCTGCACCGTCGCCATAAGGGTTTCCAGACTGCTGGTGCGGTCACGAAAATCCGACTGAAAATTAAACTCCGCGACTACCACAGACGGCTTCAACTTTTTCAGTAGTTTAGTCGCCTTACGCATGCTGTCCACCTGCTCTACCGCAAAACCTTTTTGCTGGTACAACGCCGTAAAATTTGGATAGCCGCCGATTTCGACAATGGACAATAGCTGAGAAGATGGCACAGTTTGGATTCTGACTTATATTCAAAGCACGGGATTATACCATAGTATATTAGTCAGGTATTATTTAGGTTTTTCAGCTGGATTATAAGTCAACGGAATCTGAGTCAAACTTGATACGTAAGAACGATGCAGGCTGATCGCTTAGCCGAATCAAATTTGACTCTGCCCCCTGCTAATACTCCTGTCGATAGCGATCAGCATAATACAAATTTCCACATCCCTTTTTTAAGACCGACTACAATTTATTGATTCGCCACTAAATAACTCAAAATATACACCCCCTGTGCGGTCGCATGAAAACTGCTTTTTTCCTGCCCCAGTGATATCACTTTCGAGCTAAAACCAATGGAACGCCCCGTTCCACTGCCCAGCAATCGATCAAAATCCCCCCAACCACCATCGGCTAATTGATGATCTAATACCTGCTGAATCCACACTGGTTTTATGCTGGCTTCAGCCCCGGTAATTAACAGCATTAACACGCGCTGCAAATAAACATCCACCACGCGAATATCCCAGGTTAACTGACCAACAATATCCCGCTGCAATGACTGACTCACTTCATCGATATCGGGCAGCAAATTGCATTGTTTGATGAATAAAAAATTAATACCCATTAACTGGTGGGTTATACAGGCAGGGCGATAAAAATACGCAGACTGGTGACAGAAGTCTGCCTGATTCTGTTTCTCAACAATAAAAGAATCATCGGCTATATCAGCAGCGCAATTTAACGCATAAACAAAATGCTGATTGTAGTAAGGCAGCCCCTGCACCGAATAGCCGCCTAAGTTTCTGTGCGCCACGCCATCAAACAGCGGCCCCCATACGCTTTGTTTTATGCGCGGATAGCGCAGGTAATACTGGTTTAACAAATCCACAATGCGCGGGTCAGCCGATAGCTTTTGCACTTCAAATAACATCCACCACAACATTGCATTGGGCTGGGCTAAAATTTGAGTTTCATTGTTTTTAAGCCACTGAATCGACTGCTCTAACTGCTGTTGTATTTGAGCCGTTTGCGGATAGACTACATCTCGATTATTTTGGTAAACCCCATAAAAATATGCGGCGAGTAACGCAATTACCGGAAGCCCGGTCAGTATAATAATTTTTTTAAGCATTTATTTTTCTATTTTTATTTGATTGAAAGACATTTATTCGGTTTTCTGTTTTAACCCCAGCAAAAACACATCAAACAATTGCAGCACCATGCCGCGTAATAAGGTTTGTTGATTTGCCCAGGTTTTATTTTGTGTTGTTTCTTGCCCGGTAGACTTCCTTACAGACCTGCCGGCAGACATAATTTGTATTTGTGGCCGCAGCTTACCCGAAGACACCATCATCGCCACACCCTGCACCATCGACATCGCACTGAGCGCCAAAGTGGCGGGATCGCCATTAATAAACACATCCAGCTTCTGGCCGTTTTTAATAATACCGACCAGGCTCTGCATCGCCTCATCCGCCGCCTGCTTTAAATCACAGCCACTATTTTGTGGCTGCACCTGAAATTGCAGATGACCACCAAACATCAGTTGAAACAAGTTAGGCTGCTCAGCAGCCATGCTAATAATGTGCATCGCACTTTCGAATAACTGCGATTCAGGGTCATTGGCGAATTCCAGCTCAAGGCGGGTGTTACGGGCTTTAAGTTTGCGAAAACCCGATTCGGCGATAGCCTCTAACAGTTTCTGCTTATTCCGAAAATGCCGGTAAGGCGCATTATGCCCGACACCTATATTACGTGCTATTTCACGCAGACTTACACCCGCAACACCTTTATCATTGAGCATCGTTAAGCCCACATTTACCAATGAATTGCGTAAATCTCCGTGATGATAACTAAGCTGCTCCAAGTTTCGCATCCAAATAGCCGTTGACAAGGCTATAGTCTATCATTAAATTAGACAATGTGGACAGTGCCCACATGCATCAAGAACAACAGCCGATAAAGCTTAAGTAAAAACAAACCGGAGCCAGCCATGGTGACAAATGATTTAATTAACCGAATCTGCAATGCCCACGGTGGCATTGAGCGCTGGCAAATGGTCGAGTCTATTCAAATGCAAATGGATATTTTCGGCCCGATTTTACTTACCAAATTTAAATCCCCCTGGCTTCCCAATATCAATGCCAATATTTTTACTGACAAACCCTATGTGAGCATTCACGATTTTCCCGAAAAAGGCCACACGGGTATATTCGATGGTTTTGACGTTTATATATTTAATGCCAACGATAAAGTCTACTGTGAACGCAACTACCGTAATTGCGATGAACTAAAAACCAAGCCCCGCCTGCACTGGGACCACCTCGACTTAATTTACTTTCTGGGCTATGCCCTGTGGAACTACAACTGCAGCCCTTATATTTTTCAGAGCAAAGGTTTTGAATGCCACCAGGGTGAAGATTTTTTAGACAATGACGGCAATATTCTCAGCACATTGAATGTTCGTTACCCTGGCAATATACCGACTCACTGCAACCAGCAGGTTTTTTACTTCGATCAGAAAGGCCTGCTTAAACGCCAGGACTATACCGCCGATGTCATTAGCCCATTAGCCATTGGCAGCCATCTTTGTGAAGACCACAAAATATTTGATGGGCTTGTTTTCCCAACGCATCGCAGAGTCTTTCCGCGATTATGGAATGGCCAGCCATTTAAAGCCATTAAGGTTATGGATGGACGTGTAAAAAATATTTTAATAAACTGGCGGCAAGCAGAAACGGCATAATGTTTGTTGCCAACTGAAACACCCGGCCACCTACAGTACCCATACTAAAACTACCTTCTTTACTGCAGGCTCCGAAGCATTAAAGTTCAGTTAAATTTTCTTTTTAACCAAACTTCATTGTTCCCGCAAATGCAATCACATCTGATAAAACACTGTGTTATGCTTGAGCCATAATACGCTGACAACCTAAAAACAGACATCTGTAAAATGAAACAATTACTGCCGTTAACACTTCGTAGAATCTTCTTCGCCTATATCGTCATCCAGCTTAGCGCCTGCTCAATGGCAGAACTGACGGTTAAAGCCTCAATGCCGATGATTGAAGGCGGCATGCTGGCTCTCAATCGTGAAGCCGATTTACAGCTTGCCGCTGCCGCCATGCCGCCTAATATCGAGCTTATGGAAGGCATGATTATTAATTCACCCGACAACGAAAAACTTCGCAATTATGCAGCTCAGGCCTATTACGGATATGCCTATGGCTTTGTTGAAGATAATGATGCACAGCGTGCAGCACGTTTTTATCGCCGCGGACTAAACCATGCAATTAATAACTTACAACAAAACGGATTAAGCAGAAATATTTTGTTCGGTGAGCTCGACACACTACAGAACAAATTAAACAATATTGATGAAGATGAAATTGCTGCACTTTTCTGGGCTGCATCAAACTGGGCAAAATGGATAGACCACAACCGCGACAAAGCAGAAGCCATTGCAGATTTACCCCGCGCCGTCATGTTAATGCAACGGGTACTGGAGCTTGACGAAAGTTTTTACATGGCCGGACCTCATATCTTTTTCGGGGTTTACTATGGCAGCCGGTCACCCATGTTAGGCGGCAAACTTGAATTATCTGAAAAGCATTTCGAAAAAGCCCGTGCATTGAATAATAATCGACTTTTAATTATTGACTTATTACAGGCACAATTTCTTGACCGACAGAGGCTTGATCAACAAAGCTTTAACCTGCATTTAAACAAAGTCATTAATACACAGGCCGATATAAATATCGACTTCGCATTAATCAATAATATTGCAAAACAAAAAGCACAACTGCTACTTGAAAAGGAATCGGAATGGTTTTAAAAATAGCGACGACACTGCTTAAATCAACCTTACTCTTTCTATTAATTTTCAGTTCTGCACATGCCGAAAAAAACTACACCTTGAAATTCGCCTCTCTCATTCCGGCTGATACAGCATGGATGAAAATCGTTCAAAACTGGTCTAAAGAATTACAGACGAAAAGTAACGGCCGGCTGAAACTAAAAATTTACCCGGGTGGAGTGATGGGTGATGAGCCCGATGTTTTGAGAAAAATTCGCAGTCGACAATTACAGGGGGCTTTCTTCACCGGTTATGGCATAGGCCGCATTTATTCACCGGCTCGAGTTCTGGAAATGCCATTTTTATTTCGCAACACAGATGAATCTGATTACGTGCGTAAGCAAATCATGCCGGATATTGAAAATGGTTTTAGAGAAAAAGGCTTCGAATTAATCGGCTGGCCAGAAATAGGCTTTCTACACTTTTTTTCCAAACTGCCGATCAACTCACTGGAACAGCTAAAGCAACGTCACATCTGGCTATGGCAAGGCGACCCAATGGGTCAAGCTTTTTCCAAAGCAGCGGGAGTATCCCCTGTGCCATTATCTATTATGGATGTTTACACTCAACTCTCAGCCAGTCATGGCAGCATCGACACCGTTTATAATTCCCCTTTCGGTGCACTGGCTATGCAGTGGCACACAAAATTAAAATATGCATCCAACATTCCGATCACCAACGGCATCGGCGGACTCATAGTCAGTCAGCGTTTCTTTAAAAGCTTACCCACCGATTTACAAACACTACTTCAAACCACCGGCAAAGCGGTCGGGGCCGAGATCAATCTGGTGTCTCGTCGAGACAACAAAAAAAGTATACAGCTACTGAAAAAAAGTGGTATAAAATTTATGTGGGACTGGAGTGACGATGAGAAGTCACAGATGCTGATTATTCGAGACCAGGCGGCTAAAGACCTGGCAGAGTCCGGCTATATTCCGGAAGAAAACTTTACTCAGGCTAAAAAACTTTTAGAAAATTATCGAAAACAACATTAAATAATTCCATCAGAACCCCTACACCATGTCAGTTCAGGAAAATTTAATTCTAACCATGAAAAATAAACTTATCCAAATGGAGAAGTTTATTGCAGCGACCAGCTTACTACTGTTACTCATATTATCGCTTTCACAGGTTATTCTACGCAATGTCTTTGAGCTAGGGTTTTCTGATATTGATGTTATATCCCGGCATCTGGTTTTATTTATTACTTTTATGGGTGCAGCACTGGCCTGCGAGAACAGTCAGCATATCAAAATGGACTTTATCAACAGCCTGCTTGACCCCGCGCTTAAACAGAAACTTAAGCAACCGCTTAGTATAGTTAGCGGCGTCATTTGTAGCATCTCGCTCTGGTATGCATTGCAATTCTGGCTAGACGAGTATCGCTACGCACCCGCCAATGAGCAACTGGCATTATATCTTGCTCTGGTTGTCCCTCTGGGTTTCTTCACCCTTAGCCTGCATTTTTTCTTAAGTTCATTTACTTTAAAACTACCTAAAAGTAACTAATGTCTATTTTGTTAATAGCATTATTTTTACTCGCCATCGTTGGCCTACCCCTGTTTATTGTATTAGCTGCCGGAGGCATTTATGCCAGCATCGAATCCGAGCTGAACCCGGTTATTTTAATTATTGAATTATACCGACTGGCCAACCAGCCAAATTTAATCACCATTCCATTATTCACATTTGCCGGCATGGTAATGGCCGCAGGTGGCAGTGCAAATCGTTTGCTCACTTTATTTAATGCACTGCTCGGCTGGATGCCCGGTGGACTTTCTATCGCAGCCATTGTTTCCTGCTCATTTTTCACCGCTTTCACCGGCGCATCCGGGGTTACTATTATCGCCCTGGGTGGACTGCTCTACCCGTTATTTATCAAAGCTAACTATTCAGAAAATTTTTCTTTAGGCCTACTAACATCCTCCGGTTCTTTGGGTTTATTATTTCCACCCAGTCTGGCGATTCTTTTGTATGGCATTGTCTCCGGCACCAATATTGACGATCTATTTTTAGCCGGTATCGTACCGGGAATTATTTTATTAATTATGTTGTCACTGTATAGCTACAAATCATCTCTCGCATGGCATCATCCTCAGCAACAATTTTCAGCCCACCAACTGGTTAGCGCCGTCAATGCCAGCAAGTGGGATATTTTCTTACCGGTATTTATTATTACCGGCATCTTCGGTGGTTTTGTTACCGTAACCGAAGCCGCTGCCGTTACCGCCGCCTATGCTTTATTTATAGAAACCCGCATTTACAAACAGATAAAACTCGCTAAAGACCTGCCGAAAATACTTACCGACACATCCATTTTAGTTGGTAGCATTCTAGTGATACTAGGAATGGCAATGGGGCTGACAAACCTGTTAATAGATACCCAGCTACCGACAAAATTACTGACACTCATTGAGAGCCATATCGATAGTCAATTGCAGTTTTTGCTGTTGCTGAATATCTTCTTATTGCTCATAGGTGCAATGATGGATATTTTTTCAGCCATCGTGGTGGTGGTTCCGCTAATCATGCCTCTTGCTCTGCGTTATAATATTGATCCCGTACACCTCGGCATTCTGTTTCTGGCCAATCTGGAAATCGGCTATATGACACCGCCGGTGGGAATTAATTTATTTATCGCCTCTCAACGCTTTGGCAAAAACATTCTCACCCTGTTCCGCGCAACCCTGCCCTTTTTAGTCATCATGCTTATCTGGCTGCTTATGATATCCTATATACCTGCATTAACTTTATGGTGGAAATAGCATGGCCGGAAAGCTCACTGAACCCAAAGTCATTACCGACTTTAATAATTTGCCGGTGGCGATGCTACCGGTTGGATTTTATTTTGACGATACGCGCTGGGATGCTATCTGGGCTGAATTTGATCGTAAAGGCTCATCGCTGACACTGGATGATTTACGCCGAATGTTTCCGGATGATGAATCTTTACACGCACTAACGGTCACAAGGACAGGATCTCAACTGGGCGAAGACTTTAAGTCGCTTAAAAAATAAAAGAACATGAAAATGAATACACACAAATACAGACTAAATAGACATCGCTTCTACCGTCCTGCAGCCACTCTGAAATACAGGTTAGCATCATGAGCTGGTGGGGAAAAATTGTTGGCGGCGGCTTTGGCTTTATGCTGGGCGGGCCACTGGGTGCCCTGATGGGTATGGCGGTGGGTCACCAGCTTGATAAAGGACTGAATATCGCCGGCCTCGAGCCCGGCAATACCGAACGCGTACAACTGGCTTTTTTCACTACGGTTTTTTCCGTGATGGGGTATCTGGCTAAAGCTGATGGCACGGTATCACGCAGTGAAATTCAGATGGCCGAGAACATTATGGGGCAGATGAATTTAGATGCTAATCAGCGCAAGGCGGCTATTGATTTATTTAACCAGGGCAAACAAAATGACTTTCCCCTCGACGAGGTGCTTGAGCAGTTTAAAAAGGAAAGTCACCGACGCACCAATCTGCTGCAGATGTTTCTGGAAATATTAATTGCAACCGCTTATGCCGACAACAAGCTTGACCGGGCTGAACATGCAGCGCTGCAACACATTGCTCAGCAAATTGGCTTTTCAGCCGCACAGCTCGATCAGATAATTAATAGGGTAAGCGCACAGCAACAATACTCACAACACTCAGTAAACACATCGGCACAGCCCAGCTTAAGTCAGGCCTATGCCGTACTGGGAGTGGATAGCGAAGTCTCTGACAGCACTCTGAAGAAAAGCTACCGACGTTTAATGAGCCAACATCATCCTGATAAACTGGTTGCCAAAGGCATGCCAGAGGAAATGATTAAACTGGCGAATCAGAAAACTGCGGAGATTAAAGCCGCCTATGATCAGATAAAAAACAGCAGATAAGAAATAGTTGCAAATAAACATCACCACTGATGTCATTTGTTTGCTAAAATTTATTTTCGTTTTAAATATAACCCGGTGATTACAGTGGAAATACAAGGCCCATTTACAATAGCCATTAATGACAATAGTGAAACTGGTTTGCGAGAATTGCATCTCGGATTCAAGCCCGCTTTTCAACAGCAGGACTTACCCGCTCGATTAATAACGGTTAAAGAATACCTGAGCGATTTACAGAAAAGCATAGATGCAGAAAGTGATGCCAATAATCAGCAGGGCATGATTACCATTATGCAAGTATCTGAGGAAATATTGCCGCACCTTGAGTCGGATGAGATTCCGTTAGATGAAACAATAGTCATTGAAATCGGCCCGATTCAAACTTCGCCATTTGATGATTTACTGGCGGGCGCTACATTAAAATAAATTGATTTCGGTAAAATAAAACCGGCATCGTCATTGCCGAATTTTTTTACCGCAGTTCACTGACTGCACTAAAACTTTTCGCATTGATGCGCACTAACTCAATGTAAGCATAGATGAGTAAAAGCGGTCATTGAAAAACAAACTCTAGCCCTAACAACCTTTCATGGCATATTATCTTCAATAAATTTTTGATAATTTTCCGCACTGATAATTTGCGTACCATCACAGTTAAACTGCATGCGGACTAAATCCTGCACAATACAAATGGTAATATTACGTAAATAAAAATCTGGTAGATCTCGCATGACGGTTATTGATGACATAATGGTATGAATTTCATCGCGTGTCATCGGCTCCCAGGTCTGATGGCGTTTATTAAATATACTTTTCCAGTATCCCGGAACCGAATTAAATAGCTCGCTACTCTGTATCGAGCTATAAATATTACGCATCGCCTGTATTTTTTCAGCGTAAGTAATTTTAGGGAAGTGCCGATCAAGATATGCCTTATCCGCAAGTTTTTCTGAAGAATGGATTTCTTCACGTAATGGATCAAAAATAGAGTTGGTGCGTACTTCACCACTATTAAAACCGATAAAAATTCGATAGCAACTGCGATTTAACATCAGCTCATCAAGATTTTCCATCAACGGTACAATTACCTTATCCACCGGACTTTCATAACGCTTACGATCCAGTGAAGTTTCCCGCAACGACGGGTCGCCCTTGATGCCAATTTGCAGGCTACCCTCATTCAAACCGGTGGCACTGACAATGCTTTCGCGCAGTACCAGCTCTTCCAGCTCATTCTCCTGTAGCGTATTCTCTTCTTCAGACAAGATATTCCCCTCCTCATTTTAAAAATCAGGATAAAAATGATATGTATAAATTGATTCGTTAAATTGTGGCGCGAATATAACATAGCTGATATAACAAAATGATGAATTTACATCATAAATGTGATCAACAATACGGTTATAGAATGGCTTAGTTAATCTGAAAAATTAGCGAGTAGTTCAATCCAGTCGGTATAATCTGTTGCATGAGCATCTTCCAGTTCAACGCCTAGCTGATACAGATCAACAGAATCTGCAGATTCACAGCACCAGCATATATGACCACGCAGATAGAACTTTTTATCCAGCCCGTCAAATTCCATCCATAAATCTACCGGTCTATCAACCGGCAGCTCACGATCAATCTCAATTTTCAGACCATTGATAGATGCATCACAACTATGACAAAGTAGTGTCACTTTGCTGACATCAACTTTTTCACTGACCACGAGCAACTGCACAAATAATTTATCGTGCCGGGTGTAGCGGCACTGTCCGCGTCTTTTTTCTACTGTATCCATTTACTGATTTTAGGACATTTTTCAGATAGTATTGTCTTCAAGCTAACCTTCTTAAAATAAAGTATCAATGCAAGACAATCAAACCCCTCAACATTCGCAACAAAAAAAGATCGGTGCAGTTATGCTGGGGCTGATGTGGGTGGGTATATTTGCTGCACTCGGGGTGTTTTTTTCTAATATTCTCGACAAACAGAACAACCCTAATCAATCAGTTAATACACTTATTTTAAGCGGGGATATTAAGGAACTGGTACTTCAGCGAAATCGAATGGGACATTATGTGGCCGATGGCCGTATTAACTCTCAGCCGGTGACATT
>VAPL010030897.1_pt1 | contig 22764 bp, 23 predicted proteins | sample 3395061 | NCBI WGS metagenome assembly VAPL01 (sample SAMN08290444, study PRJNA428436) | hydrothermal vent metagenome | isolation source: Deep-sea hydrothermal vent chimney 2 | place: Pacific Ocean: Juan De Fuca Ridge | depth 2182 m m | reverse complement strand
ATCTTCTGCACCCACAGAAAGTAAATAACGTCTGGACAAGGCACCAGATTGCATTTCACTGGCTAATAAAACTTCTTCAGCATTATCTCCCGCAATAATAAAAGCTGAAATATCTGTTTTGAAATTGACGAAAAAGACCACTATCAGTGTTAATAATGGTGGAAGTAAATAGTACAGAGCCTTACGCCAGTTGAACAAGCTTATTCTCCTTGAAGCTCTTGGTATAAGCGAATGGCTATATTTTTAACCCGTTCTCCACTGGCATCTTTTTGTAAAGTAAACTCACTGCTATCTCCATCAGCTTGTTTCATACTGATTTTATCTACTTGTTGATCCGTTGCTCCTGAGACTAAGGTACTAAAACCAAGCTCTTGATTATTTTTTGGAGTTAAGTTCATCGTCCACCCTTTAGCTGTAGAGCTAAAGTCAACTTGATACATATTTCTTAGTAATGCTTCATCAGCATTGATCAATGCTTTAAAAACGGCAACATTTAGGCTAATTAAATCATTTTTATCTAGTTCTCCTTGATGCCGAAAATTATTTTGTTGATCAAAATAAAACATTTTGTCGCCCTTAATTCCCATTAAAACGCGTTTTGGAAGTAACTGTTCTTTAACCATTAAATCGGGTGGTAAGGAATACATAAACCCACTTCCCTCCCAAGGTTGATCCATTAATTCAAGTGTCTTGGTTTCTTTATAAGCAATACGAGTTGCTTGTTCTGATTTCATTGCTTGCATTAAGGAGCTTAATGAATCTTTAGAATAAGCATTATTAAAAGAAAGGGCTAAAAAAAGAAGAAAGATCGATTTTAGTATTTTGTTAAAAAACTGTTGAGCAGCCATTTTATTGATAGTAAACAAAGTTAAGAGGATTTATTAATCACCTAGAATGAACATCAACCCATATTTTTCGCCCATTGACAAATAAAGTTTTAATAGATGATTGAACATTTGGGATTACAAAATCAGGAAAGTGATAATGTCTATAAATATATTCACCGATAGATAAAATGCCCATCATTGCATAGATAATAATTCCATTATAAAGAGTCCACCAGTAATCTGAACCCCAAACTGCTAATAAAATACACATCATTGCATTCATGGCAAAGAACGCTGTCCATAACATGGTTAGTTTTCTGCAATATGGGCCAACATAAGATGGAAACTCAGGGAATTCTAAACGCACAAAACTTTCAATAAGAGACGGGCCTTTTCCTTTGAGCAAGGTGCGACCAAAAAAGTACATCAACATTAATTGAATTAATACCGGCAATACTTTTGCTGTAATGGTTTGTAGATAATAAGCCCCTAACAACAAAGTGATGGCAATAAGCACTTTTTTTATTTTAGTTCGAGTCGTTTTAGTGCTAAAAGCTTGTAGCAAATAAACAGTAGAGATAATAGTAGGTGCTATCCATGCCATGCCACTTTCTATTCCCTTATAAACTAAATAAGGATAAAGCATGAATAGACAAGTAATCACCGTTCCCTTGATTTTATTCAGCATGACCTCAGCACAGCTCCTTTTTTAAATCAAAGATATACCTCTTAAAGATAGAGATTCTATAATAAATAAACAAAAATAATAAAAACACTAATGAGCTGATACTTATAATTTCCCTTGTTAATGGAATTAAATAGAGTGAACTGATAAGTTCTACTAAAATTAGTCCAATAACAATTGAGGCAATAGTTCGGTTGTTTAATCGAGTACAAAAATAAGCTCCCAAAGGCGCACCAACAACAACAACGGGGATTGCTGCTAACCAGTAATTTTCTACTGTAACTGTAAATCCATCAAGTACAAATATATGTAATGCAAATCCAACCCAAGCATTTATAGCCATTAATATTACTGATGTTGGAGTTGATATTTTTTCTGGTAAACGGAATAATAAAACCATGACAGAAAAACAAATAATATCAATCCCTGTCCCCACCAAACCAGTCATAATACCACCCAAAAAACCTGTGACTAGAACAATCTGTTTTTCAAAATGAGTCATCATTGGCATGGTTTTATTATAAACTCGTGGTCTCCAGTTTATTAAAAGTAAGGTCAAAGCAAAACTAGAGACCATTGCCGTAAACAACATTTTTATCAATGCGCTAGATAATAAAGGGCTTATTAACAAAGATCCCGCTGTAACACCAAAAAAACCACCTAAAGATGCCCATAGAATAAAGCGCCATTCTACGGTTACTCGCATAACAATTATTGTCAACGATGCCGCCAGCATTCCAATACTTTGAATCGCTAATGAAAATACTTTAGCATCAAAAGGAAGTACATGAAGTATCTTGGTAAAAACGGGGAAAGCAATGGCTCCACCTCCCTCACTCGTTGCACCTGCAATAAAAGATCCAAATATCATGGTTAGTGTGACAGGCCAGTTCTGAATAATTATTGCAAGAGAAAAAGGGCTAGTATATCCATACCAAATACCCCACGAAAGAATGATTAGGAAAATGCTGAATAGCAAAGTTTTATTCAATTTTGGGCCATGGACAAAAAGATGTGAAGACAAATTTAAACTAATAATAATTTACACAAGGCTTGACTGAAATTAAAAAAAATTGAGCCATGTAGATTTGGCTAAACTTAGGCAGCTGGAAATAAATAGCTTAATATTTTTAACGAATCTATTTGTTGGGTTGCCAAGAAGACGGCAGCCCAACCTACAAAATAATCTATTAATTACACTTTATGATAAATATCCGCACCTTCATCTAAGAATTGTTTAGATTTTTCATCCATTCCTTGTTTCAGTGCTTCTTCATCTTTAATTCCTTTTGCAGCAGCATACTCCCTCACATCTTGCGATATTTTCATAGAACAAAAATGTGGCCCACACATAGAACAAAAATGGGCAACTTTAGCAGAATCTTTAGGTAAGGTTTCATCATGAAAAGATTTTGCTTTCTCAGGATCCAGAGCAATATTAAATTGATCTTCCCAACGAAATTCAAACCGCGCTTTAGACATGGCATTATCCCTCGCTTGAGCACCAGGATGGCCTTTAGCTAAATCTGCCGCATGAGCAGCAATTTTATAGGTAACAATACCTTCCCTTACATCTTCTTTATTAGGCAATCCTAAATGTTCTTTTTGAGTCACATAACAAAGCATGGCACATCCGTACCAGCCAATATTAGCAGCACCAATAACCGAAGTAATATGGTCATAGCCAGGAGCAATATCAGTAGTCAAAGGCCCTAATGTATAAAAAGGAGCTTCTTGACAATCTTCCAGCTGCTTATCCATATTAATTTTAATCATCTGCAATGGCACATGACCTGGCCCTTCAATCATGGTTTGTACATCATGTTCCCAAGCTATTTTGGTTAATTCGCCTAAGGTTTCCAATTCTGCAAATTGTGCTTCATCATTTGCATCATAAATAGAGCCGGGGCGTAAACCATCACCTAAAGAAAATGATACATCATAGGCTTTCATGATTTCACAAATATCTTCAAAATGCGTATACAAGAAACTTTCGGTATGGTGTGCCAGACACCATTTCGCCATGATTGATCCACCACGAGAGACAATTCCTGTCATTCTTTTTGCAGTCATCGGGACATGATGTAAACGTACGCCAGCATGGATTGTAAAATAATCTACCCCCTGCTCTGCTTGTTCTATCAATGTATCACGAAAAATTTCCCAGGTTAAATCTTCTGCTTTTCCATTAACTTTTTCTAATGCTTGATAAATTGGTACGGTGCCTATTGGTACAGGTGAGTTACGTAAAATCCATTCGCGGGTTTCATGAATGTTTTTACCTGTTGATAAATCCATTATCGTATCGCCACCCCATCGAATACCCCAAAGCATTTTTTCCACTTCTTCTTCAATAGATGAAGTAACAGCAGAATTACCTAAGTTTCCATTGATTTTTACCAGAAAATTACGTCCAATAATCATCGGCTCTAATTCTGGATGATTAATATTCGCAGGAATAATAGCCCGTCCTCTAGCAACCTCATCTCGAACAAATTCAGGGGTAATTGATTCAGGAATATCTGCACCGAACCTTTCACCTGCGTGCTGTCCTTTATAAAGCGCACGCATTTCTGTCATATTCTGGTTTTCCCGAATAGCAATATATTCCATTTCTGGAGTAATAATGCCTTGTCTCGCATAATGCATTTGACTTACATTTTTACCGGCTTTTGCCTTACGTGGTTTGCTAATATGAGAAAACCGCATCTCTTTAGTTTCTGGATCTTCTAGCCGTTCTTGACCGTAATCAGAACTAGGGCCAGATAATTCTTCAGTATCATCCCTTTCGGCTATCCACGTTGCTCTAATCGAAGCCAACCCTTCTTGTAAATTAATATCGACATTAGGGTCTGTGTAGACGCCTGAAGTGTCATAAACATAAAGTGGACCATTCTTTTCTTCGCCAAAATAAACTGGGGTATCGGACAAAGTGATTTTACGCATAGGTACTTGTATATCTGGACGACTACCTTCTACATAAATTTTATCTGATGCTGGATAGGAATCAATTTTGACGCTACTGGTTCCAGTAGCAGTAATATCTTTACGGACAGCGCTCATGCATAGCTCCACTATTGTTAAGCTTCAAAGCGCAGGAAAGAAAGTGCTGGCTTTCCTACGCCGGTATTAGCCGGGTTCAGGTTCAAAGGGTTTTTCTCAGCATTTATAATGCACCCCTAGCCTTTTGAGTAACGATATAAAATATATGAAAATGAATTAGATTGCAAGTTTAGAAAAGATGTTGCTTTTTTAATTCATATAGGATATATGAAAGAAAATTATTGATATTCTTTTTTTGTCAAAATAAAAACCCTATAAACTTGGAATTACTTTTTACACATTGTTAAATAATATCAATAACCTGAAATAAATATATTTTAAAAACACTAAAAAAAATATTATTCCTTTCTCACAAAGCTGTCATATATCCCAATTTTTTGTCATAATCTGCCTTCATCTTAATATGCTTGGAATAGTGTAATGGACAATCAAATCTTGCAAAATAAATCCTTTTTAAAACATGATGTATTTAGAGCACTTACTGCTTTCACCTTTATATTAGGTGTTATTTATTTTGTATCCTCTTTTATCCTCCCAGAATCTGGTAATCCTATCCTTATTACTGCCGCAGCTTTTGGTGCGTATATGGCAATTAATATTGGTGCAAATGATGTAGCAAACAATGTGGGACCCGCAGTAGGATCAAAAGCGTTAACTCTTGGAGGTGCCATTGTTATCGCGGCCATATTTGAGTCTGCAGGAGCATTGATTGCTGGAGGTGATGTTGTCAGTACTATTAAAAAAGGTATTATTGATCCTAGCTTAATTACTGATTCTAATACTTTTATCTGGCTAATGATGGCTGCTTTGCTAGCAGCTGCAATTTGGCTAAATATTGCAACCGCCCTTAATGCCCCTGTTTCTACAACTCATTCAATCGTAGGTGGAGTGCTTGGTGCGGGTATTGCTGCGGGAGGATTTGGTATTGCTAATTGGCCAGTATTTGGAAAAATAGCAGCAAGTTGGATTATTTCTCCTGTTTTTGGAGGTGTGATCGCAGCCTCATTTCTCTATTTAATTAAACGTACAATCACTTATAAAGAAGATAGGATTGCTGCCGCAAAAAAAATAGTCCCCTATTTAATTTCTTTTATGGTTTGGGTCTTTTCCACCTATTTAATTTTAAAAGGTCTTAAAAAACTTTGGAAAGTTGATATATTCATTGCAGGTGGAATTGGTTTTGCTATTGCTGTTGTGACTTTTTTTGTTGTAACCGCTTTAATCAAAAAAGCAGCCTCTCGGATGGAAAATACTAAAGAAAGCGTTAATAATTTATTTACTCTCCCTTTAATTTTTTCTGCTGCACTCCTTAGTTTTGCCCATGGAGCGAATGATGTTGCCAATGCGGTTGGCCCTTTAGCTGCAATTAACGATGCAGTTTTAACTGCGGGTATTGTACAAAAAGCATCAATTCCTATCTGGGTTATGATGATTGGTGCAGTAGGCATTTCAATCGGCCTGGCTTTATATGGCCCTAAACTCATAAAAACTGTTGGTTCAGAAATCACCGAGCTAACTAAAATCCGTTCATTTTGCGTTGCTCTTTCAGCGGCCATAACAGTCATTATTGCCAGTCAATTAGGTTTACCTGTTAGCTCCACACACATTGCCGTCGGTGCTATTTTTGGTGTAGGTTTTTTGCGAGAATATTTAAAAAATAATTACGCGAAGAGAATTGATGAAATTAGAGATCATCATAAACACGATGAACCTGAAAAAGTTGAAGCTTTACTAAAAGAATTTGAACTAGCTTCAATGGAAACTAAAGCAAAAATTCTAGCTGATTTAAAAGCAAAAACAGCGATCACTCGACTAACAGGAAAAGAGCGTAAAAGCCTAAAGAAAGGATATAAACAAGAACTGGTTAAACGTTCTCATTTATACAAAATTGCTACAGCATGGATTGTTACAGTACCATTATCAGGATTATTAGCTGCATTTTTGTTTTTCACCATTCGCGGGTTCATGCTACCTTGAATTTGACTAACAACTTTTACAAAGTCTTTAGTACCGAAATAATAAGTGATCTAAAATATTTATAAGGCTATTTAACAAAATTTTTATCGTCACTTTAATTAAAAAAACTAAAGCTTGTTCAGACTCTTATAAGCACTATCAAAAAAACAACTCAAACAATTTATATTAACTCACATATATTGATAAATCATAAAAGCCATCTAATATCGTTTAGAAAATGATTTTTCTAAAAAAAGATGATATTATTCCGCCAATTACATCTAACATTCTATCGCTAATGTCAACGGACACAAAAGCTCAGACTTATAAAAAAAACGCACTAGAAATTAAAAGCACTTCCATTAGCACTTCTGTTTTAGCAATCTATAGTACCGATTTAAAACAAATTGATATTTTGTTGCAAGAAAAAATCTCGTTGGCACCTGAATTCTTTAAAAATTCAGCATTGCTTATTGATTTGCAAGACTGTCCAAAACAAAAACCTGCTCTTGACTTATCTGCTTTAATTGAACTTTTATATGCTAAAAAACTAATCCCAATTGGTATTAGTGGAGGTAATGCTGAACAAAATAAAATTGCATTATCTTTTAAAATACCTGTTCGTACAATTCGGGGTGCAACCTTAAAAAATAGCAGCAATCAAAAAGATCAGCTGGAAATCGTTCCGCTGATAGAGGAAGAAACAAAAACTGAAGTTGATTCTTCTTCTGCACCTCTTGTAGAGAATATGATTATTGCTCAGCCCATTCGCTCTGGTCAACGAATTTACGCAAAAGGGGATTTAACGGTATTATCACATGTCGGTGCGGGAGCTGAAATCATGGCTGAAGGGAGCATTCATATTTATGGTGCACTCAGAGGACGTGCGTTAGCAGGTGTTCAAGGGAATACTGAAAGCCGTATATTTTGCAAAGCTTTAGAGGCTGAACTTATTTCTATTGCTGGAACCTATAAAATCAGTGAAGAAATTGACAAAGAAAATAACACCGAGCCTGTACAAATTTATTTACAAAAAAAATCATTAATTATTGAAAAACTGTAGAGAAAATTAAAATGACATTTCCAATCACTACAATTAAAGAGGACAAAAACATTGGCTAGAATTATTGTCGTAACATCAGGAAAAGGTGGCGTAGGAAAAACAACTACCAGTGCCGCTATTGCCATGGGGCTAGCAAAAAAAGGCCATAAAACAGCAGTTATTGATTTTGATGTAGGTCTTCGAAATCTTGATCTCATTATGGGTTGTGAGCGACGAGTTGTTTATGATTTTGTTAATGTCATTAATGGTGAATCAACATTAAAACAAGCACTTATTAAAGATAAACGCTGTGACAAGCTATTTATTTTACCCGCCTCCCAAACGCGTGATAAAGATGCATTAACTCAAGAAGGTGTGGGTAAAGTTTTAGATGATCTAGCCAAAGACTTTAAGTACATTGTTTGTGATTCACCGGCGGGTATTGAACGTGGCGCAAATTTAGCCATGTATTTTGCTGATGACGCTATTGTGGTGACAAACCCAGAAGTTGCTTCTGTAAGAGATTCTGATCGTATGCTAGGTATTTTAGCTAGTAAATCCAAAAGAGCGACTAATGATGAAGAACCGATTAAAGAGTATTTGCTTCTAACTCGGTACTCACCAAAAAGAGTAAAAATTGGCGAAATGTTAAGTGTTGAAGATGTTCAAGATATTCTTTCACTACATTTATTAGGTGTGATCCCTGAATCAAAAGCTGTTTTGAATGCATCTAACTCTGGTACTCCTGTAATTCTTGATGAAGAGAGTAATGCTGGACAAGCCTACGCTGATGTTGTCTCACGTTATTTAGGTGAAAACACACCCCATCGGTTTATTAATGAGGAGAAAAGAGGCTTGTTTAGTAGATTATTTGGAGGAAAATAATGAGCTTACTGGACTATTTTAGATCATCTAAACCTAAATCAGCCTCTATTGCAAAAGAAAGATTGCAAATCCTTGTTGCTCACGAACGTTCATCTAAAAATCAACCCTCTTATTTACCACAACTGCAACAAGAGTTACTTGCAGTTATACAGAAATATATCAATGTTGACCAGGGTGATCTTTCAGTAAATTTTGAACAAGATGATGATCAAGAAGTATTAGAACTTAATATAATTTTGCCTGAAGAAAAAATTAAAGAAAAAAATAAAGAAAAACCAAACAAAAAAAGAAATAAAAAGTAACTAACTTATTAAAGAGAAAAACATGTCAAACAGTATTGGTGATAGTGCAGGAAAAATTTGGGAATACCTTGATAAAAATGGAGCTGCTAGTGTTTCAAAAGTAGCAAAAGAAGCAGGGTTAAATAAAAATGAAATTCAAAGAGCTATTGGTTGGTTAGCTAAAGAAGATAAACTTGACTTTACAATGGAAGGACGCACAGAGTTATTGTCTTTAAAATCGTAATTTGAGAGTACTTAGCCCGAACCTAACGCTCTAAAAGCCGAAACTTCCAAATCATCCAAGTAACACCCAGGGTCTTCTTGCCAAGGATCCTGATATATTTGTTGCGCACGTACTCGTGTATTACCGTTGCATATTTTCTGGTAATCACATGTGCCACAACGGCCTTTCAGTGGTCTTGGAGATGATTTTAAACCATCCATTAATGGATCTGAAATATCGTGCCAAATATCTGAAAATGCTCTGTCTTTAACATTGCCTAAGTTATAATTCCACCAAAAAGTATCGGGATGTACATTGCCTAAGTTATCAATATTGGCAACATTAACACCCGATGCGTTGCCGCCCCATTGCTCTAACTTTTCTTTAATGTGGGACTCTTGATTTGGATAATTTTTTTTCACCCAATGTAAAAAATAAACAGCATCCGCATCATTATTACCTGTGACAACTTCTCGTTCTACGCCTTCCTGCTCCCATTTTAAGCATTGTTCAAACAACTGATCCATCACATTACGTGTCATTTTAAAAGCAGCATCAAGCTTCCGGTTTTTATTTCCTCGTCCTCCATAATTCAGATGCGATAAATAAAACTTATCAATATCTTCATTATCCATTAGTTTCAACATGGCAGGAAAATCATTCACATTATCTTGAGTTAAGGTAAACCGAACACCCGCTTTAATACCATTATCTCTGCATAAACCAATACCCTTTAATGATTCAGAAAATGAACCTTTTTTTTGTCTAAATTTATCATGTGTTACTCCAATTCCATCAAGACTAACCCCCACATACTGATAATTAATCTCGGCTATTTGAGCAATATTTTGTTGAGTAATTAATGTACCATTACTGGAAAGTGCAACATAAAAACCCATTGATTTAGCTCGATAAGAAATATCAAATATATCAGGGTGCAAAAGAGGTTCTCCTCCTGATAAAATCAGCACAGGCACTTTAAACCGCTTTAATTCATCCATTACAGTATAGATCTCTGGCGTTGTTAATTCCCCTGGAAAATTCACATCTGCCGAAGTGGTATAACAATGCTTACAAGTTAAGTTACAGCGACGGATTATATTCCAGATAACAACAGGGCCTGAGGGTTTTTGCATTGGTTTTATAGGTGTTGGGTTCAACACCTCGCGCATATATTGGCTTAATCTAAACATAATGCCTAACTTATCCTCAGGCCTGTCTTTTTCAAAATACGTGTGCTGTACAACACATCTTGTCCTAAATTATATTGACCTAACAAATCAGCTATAATTTGTTGTTGTCTCTTAACACTTTCTTCTGTTTTACTATGTATCATGGCAAATAAGTTATAAGGCCATTCTGGTAGATGCCTTGGACGATGATAACAATGACTAACAAAATTTAACTGTCCAATACGTTCTCCCATTTCATCAATGTGCTTATCTTCAATATTCCAGACCGTCATCCCATTAAATTTATAGCCTAATCGATAATGATTAGGAACAGCAGCTATCCTACGAATAATACCCTGCTCCTGCATAACTATGATTTTTTGCATAACGACTTCATCACTAATACCTAAAGAATTAGCAATTGTTTGATAAGGTTTTGGTGTTAATGGTAAGCCTGTTTGTGTTGCAGCAATAATCCGTCGATCCACCTCATCAATTATCATCATGCTTTTAATTTAAGACCCACAAAATACTCTTTTATTTTAGGCATGTTGTATACGGATAAGCCTGTTTTCTGTTCTATATCTTGAATAACTTCAACTATTCGTTTTGATTGATCGGTCGCGATCACAAACCACATATTTAGCTCATGGTTTCTTGCATAATTATGTGCAATTTCTGGTAGTGAATTAATTATTTTTGTAACCTGTTCGAAGCGGTCTTGTGGTACTTTAACGGCTGCTAGTGTCAATTCACCCCCCATCTTTTCTGCATGATAAAGTGGGCCAAAACGCGAAAGCATCCCTGTTTCTAATAAAATATTGAGTCGTTCAATTAACTCTGTTTCAGTTAACTCCAGCTCTATGGCAACTGTTTGATAAGGTGATTCACAAACAGGAAATCCATTCTGAAGATGATTAATAATTTTTTTATCAATCGCATCCATCAGATATTACTTTTTCCTGTTCTAAACTTGCTTTGTATAAAGCCGCGCGTTGTTTAAAACATTTTTTACTAAATAGGACTTCATGATTAATTGATGACAAACCACATGAATCAATTAAATGCTCAAGTTGTTGTAATACTTTTTCTCTATTTTTACCATGAATCATACAATATAAATTATAAGGCCATTGCTCACCATAACGCGGGCGCAAATAACAAAGGTTCACAAAACTAAATTGGCAGACATGTTCTGAAATTTGTTCAACTAAATGATCAGGTAGATCAAAAACAACCATTGCATTAGAGCGATAACCAAGCTTTCGATGATTAACAATAACACCCAATCGTTTAATTAAACCTAGCTTTTTTAGTCTGGATAACCGTGTAATGACCTCATCTTCGGCAATACTAAGCTGTTGTCCAATTAAGGCGTAAGGTTTTGATACGATTGCCAACCCATTTTGTAACAATTCAATTAATTGGCGATCAATATAATCAATCATTAAAATCCATTTCAAACCCTAAATTAATAAAATAATCAGCTAATAAAGGCAGTTGCATCGCTTTATAACTTGTTTCTATTTCTATCTTTTCTATTACTGATTGTAAATCGTCTTCATCCTTTGTAATCAATACAAACCAAAGGTTAAAGTTATTTTCTCTTTCATAATTATGGTTGACTTCAGGGAAACTACTGACAATATTAGCCACCCTTTGTAACTGATTATCAGGGATAGCCATCGCAACTAAAGAGCTTACACCAATAAAATTAGGTGCAATAATCGAACCTATTCGGTTAATAAATTGCTCATCCTTTAATTCATTAAAGGCCAATAAAACATCATCTTCCGAAACACCCAAAGATAAAGCAATATCTGTATAAGGGGTAGGAGACAGGGGAAAGTCTTGCTGATAATTATTGAGTAATTGTTTCTGCATAGATGTAAACATAATTACAAGCCCATCATATGCGCACGAGAACTAAAAAAAATACCACTCGGTTTTTCAGCGCTTAATTGTTTTATTTTTTTAAAATTTTCAGTGTCATAAATGACAACTTGATTATCATCTCGTACAGAAACCCATACTTCTTCACCTCGTGGCGTGAACTCCATATGTAAAACAGCCTTACCCGGCGTTAAAGATTTAATAATAGTTAAATCTTTAACGTCAATTATCTGCAATTGCTGATTATCAGGAAAAGCAAAATTCACCCAAATATGTCGACCATCTGGTCGAGCCATAACAAAGACAGGTTGCCCTGCGACGGGAATACGTTTAACCAATGTCCATTGATGTCTATCAATAACTAATACTTCATGTCTGCCAATTGCAGGTATCAACATAAAATCACCTGCAACAGCCCAGCCTTCCAGATGAGGCATTTTGTAAACAGGCCGTTTTTCATCTTCTTTACCGTAATTAGATAAAATTTGCTTAACACCATCTTCGGTGTTCCATAAATCTAATAAAGCCAAGCCCTGTTCACCAAATAAGCCTGCAAGATAGTATCGGCCATCAGGTGTTAACAATGCGTCGTAAGGTTGTTTACCAATACCTTTAAATTTTTTTATGGCTGGGTTTTCAGGATTGTTCATATCTACCAACCAAATTTCACCCGCATCAAACAAACTAAATACAAATTGCTGATTCGGTGCATCGACTAAGCCCACCACTTTAGACAATTTGTTTTCATCATATTTAGCGGGAATATCAGCAATTAATTGCAGAGTTTCAGTTGAAAATATTTTAACTCCCCCAGGTTTATAATTTGAAACGGCAATTAAACGACCATCTTGTGAAATTGCTCCACCAATACTATTACCTGCCTGAATAATTCGTTTTGCGACTTTATCTTGTAGTAAGTCAATTTTACTTAAGCCACCATCTCTACCGAAAATAAAGGCATAACGTTGATCACGAGAAAATACTACAGATGCATGAGATAAATCACCTAAAGATTCTATTCGGGCTAGTGTAGTCTTTTTACTGGTGTTAATAATAAGTACACTATTTGTTGCACGTTCTATAACAACGCCTAAATCACCCGTTGCTCGTAATTCCGCATAAGAGTTATAACTAACCAACAAAATTATTAATGGTAAAAATCGTAGTTTGAACATATAGATATGAATTATGGCTGTTTAAGAAGTTTCTGAACCAGCCAAAGTGCTTCTTGTTCTGTAAGAAATGGTTTCCATGGAGGCATAGCAGTATTTTTTCTGCCTTCTAAGATGATTTTCACAAGAAATTCATCGGTCTTATTAAGCAAATCATCTGCTAATAAAGATGGGCCAAGCCCTCCTTTAAGAGTCAACCCATGACAAGATCCACAATCATGGGCAAGCATATTTCGTAGTTCTTTTTGCCGTTCTTGACCGGGTTCACTAGCTATTGCACTTGTAGAAAGAAAAAGTGCAATAATGACATGCTTCATTCAGTTTTTAATCGGCTATAATAACTAGCAATATTATTAATATCTCTATCTGTCAAAGAAGCGGCAATATTATTCATAATATCTGAAAGGCGAGTTTTATCCCGATATTGCTTTAAGGCCTTTTCAATATATTCCTCATCTCGCCCAGCTAAGGATGGAAATGGAGCATCAGGGCTTGTTGATCTAACACCATGACATTGAGAACATACAGCAGCAGCTTTCGCTTTTCCTGCATAAATACTTGCGGCCTCTGTTATAGGCGTAAATACTAACCCAGTCATAGTCACTGTTAAAAGAAATAGACTTTTCATTGCTTACTCCATTTCATCAGGTGATAATCCACGAGTCATATATTTAACACGACCTCTTGAAAAGATACCTGCGGGGCTTTCCATTTGTATTGATGCTTTTTTCTTCAGTGACGTTGAATCATAAACAACGACCTCATCCCCAGAATAACCAGCACTAACATAAAGATATTTACCATCAGTACTGTATTCAGGAAAATAAGCATGTCCACCTACATCCAGTGTTTTAACAACTTCTAATGTTTTTTTATCAATCAACTGAATAGTACGAGCACGCCTGTCTTTAGTAATAATATCAACCGCAACATAAGGTGCATTCGCATGTGCTGCAGGAGATTCTGTACCACCAGAAACAGGCACTTGTTTAATCAGTTCCATTTTATCCAAATCCCAAACACTGACAACTGTTTTTTCACACGTTCCAAAGTTTGTCCCAAAACCTAAGGTGCGACCGTCAACTTTAACTGCTGATCCGCCACCCACATGAGGAACACAACCCGCTTTTAATTTTTTGATAATTTTACGATCTTTTAAGTCAATCGCTATAACGACACTATCATCATAAGAGGCAACCATTAACTTACGCCCTTTATGAGTTAAGAAGGCATCATGCAAGTGCCTACCCACATTTTTAATTTTAGTGATAGGAAAGCCATCTTTTAAATCAACAATCCAAACTTGTCCTGCATTTTCTAAAGCAATTGCAAAAATATCAGCATAAGGTGTTCCAATAATCATACCTGAATCAGATGTCACCTTTTTTCCATCAGGATCAACACCCTCAAGTTCTAGCACTTTTAAAGGTTCTAGATCAGAATTTAGAATTACTGCATTATGAGGAACAAATGATCCTGCCATAATGTGTCTACCATCACGGGAAACACCTAAGGCAGGCCCATTAAAGCCTGTCTTAATACTACGAACAGCTTTCATGGAGTACAAATCAACTTTAAATATTTCAGCCGTATCTGTTTTAACATAAGCCCAGCGTTCGTTTGCTGGATCAAAATCAATAATATGTGCGGCTGTACCCGTTTCTATTTCGCCGACTATTTTATGTGTTTTACTATTAATAAAAACAGCTTTTGAACCTTTTCCACGACCATATTTTCCACGTGCAGCCACACCTATCAAATCGTCCATACTATCAATTTGATAAGTAGGTTTTGACGGTAATTTGCTTTCATCCTTAACGTAGACTTTCAAAGACGCCTTCATGTCCTTAATAGTCCATGGAGGGTTATCTAACTTAGGTGTAGATTGCAGATGTTCCACCATTGAACGAATTTCTTGATCACTCAACCGACCAAAGAAAGGAGGCATTAAAGTTTCAAAACTACCCGTCATAATCAAAGACCGTAAGACTGTAGGACTTCGCCCTTTTAGTGTTTCTGAATTTAATGCAGGGGCTAAATACCCACCATGGTCTGAGCCGTGACAGCTAGCACAATTATTTTGATACAACTGATGCATTTTATCTGAACTAGCGGCCTGAATACTAGCCGGTAACAAAAGCAAAGCAGCAACACCCACTAAAAATGATTTATTCAATAGAATTATTATTTTCATTTTATTTCCTATTTCTTTTATGTGAATTATTCAAATAATATGTTTTAAAAATTAAATTTATTATTTTACCTATTGCATGCTTTTAAGCTGACAGTTTATTTGTTTTTCAGAGATTATATCAAAATGTAAGATTCTATCTTTAGATGTTTTGATTATAGATAGTAAAATCATGGTGAAGTTATCAGCATCAAACCAAAAAAAACCGGTGGTAACCCACCGGCAATTGATTAATATGCTTAAAATCAGTTTTTTACTTCCATGTTAAAATACTCCTTCGGAGAATTTTCCATGAATTAAAAGAGGAATGATAAAAACCTTTTTATTTCGATTCGCTATTACCTTACAAGTTATACTTTTCTCTGTCAAGACATGTATCATAATTGATCGGGCAATCGGGTTTAAATTAGTTTGACTTTTTGAATGCTAAAGCAATCAATAGGTTGATAAAAATGAATTTTCAAGTTCAAGAAAAAACATTGTTTTTCCTAAATCGATTATTTTATAACCCGTTGATTTTGTTGTCTATAAATTTAAGCCCGATTGCCCTGCGTAATTGACTTTAAGAAGACCCTGAGAATATGCAAGAAATAGATATTTTTGAAATCATCGAATATATGGCTGCATTGATTCGCTCTGAAGAGCGAAAAAAATGTGCAGAACTAAGATTACAATTAATTCACTTTGAAGTATTACAATATCTATCTCACTCAAATCAATATACAGATACACCCGCAGCGACAGCTTCATACTTCGGTATGACAAGAGGAACAGTTTCTCAGTCTATAATTGTTCTGGAAAAAAAAGGTTATCTAGAAAAAAGTAAGGATAGAAATGATAAGCGTGTTATCCATATTACCCTGCTTCCATCTGGACAAGCAATATTAAAAAAAGCACGTAGAACAGAATTATTCAGTAAAGCAACAAAACTACTTAAAGAAAATGCTTCAACTCCAATCAAAATTAATATTTTTTTTGATGTACTTAATGCTTTACAAAAAGCCCTACAACCACAGTCTTTTAATTCAGAAAGAAATAAAAATAGTACCATGATAAAAAACCCAACTATTTTCGATTTAATTGAACTCATGGCAATACTAATTCGTTCCGAAGAACGGAAAAAATGTACTGAACTAAAATTACAAATGGTGCATTTTCAAGTCTTAGAATATTTGTCACTTTGTAATAAATACAGCGACACAGCGGCTGCAATTACTAACTACCTGGGTATGACTCGAGGTACAGTTTCTCAGACACTTATTCTTTTAGAAAAAAGAAAGTTTATTAAAAAAAATCAAGACCTGACTGACAAACGAGTATTTCACATCCAATTACTAAAAAAAGGTTTTAATATTTTAAATAGGGCAAAACCAACTGACTTATTTAAAAAAGCCAGCATAATTTTAAAAAAAAATTCATCTACAATACCGGATGGGAAAGATTTTTTTATTGAAGCCTTAACAGCATTACAGAAAGCCAACAATTCTTATTCATTTGGTATTTGCATAACATGTAAAAATTTTATGACTAATTCAACAGGTTTCTTTTGTCAGCTTACTCAAGAAAACCTAAACATTAGTGATAGTGAGAAAATTTGCCAGGAACATGTGCCAATATAAAAACAAAAAATAAAGTATTCTATTTTCATAATTCTTCAATGAAAATAATTATGTTTTTTCTCAGTTTTGCAAAGATACAGCTATCACGGCACTATCGTTATACCCCTTTTAAGATTATATCCGACAAGTTCCACAGAGAGTTTGATCATCACTCTCCTAAATACTTCAAAACCATTGATAAAGTAAAATACAACAAATAGCGAATCAATATTTATTTGACAAAGAGAGGTTTTTCTTATTATAGTTAATATCGAAACGATACTATATTAAGACAATCTATTTCCTTTACTTTTATCTTAATTGTATCAACTCTTAACAAAAAAATAATAAAGGTGAAATACAATGACGGCGGAAACTAAAGAAAAAGATAATTTTGTTTTATATATTGCAATAATTGCTGCTATTTTTATTGCTGCTCTCCTTATAGTTAAAAGTAGTGAAAATGATAAATTTGCCCCAATAAAAGCGCAGGTTGCGGAAGAACTCCGACTTATGGATATTCGTATTTTAAATTAATTCTCAGTTTAATTAATTATTCACGCATAAATACATTCTATTTGGAGAAAACGTATGAAACTTATTTTAATTAGCACAACTCTACTATTATCTTTTTTATCTACCCCATCATTTTCTACTGAATATATCTATAGAGACTTGATGGCTAACACCCTCCCTTCCGCAAAATGTGAAATACAATCAAAGGCTGAAGAAACAGCAAGAAAACCCTATAAAATAAAACGATATTCAAAAAGATTTTGTCAAACACAAGGCTACGGGTGGGGAGTTGAAGAAATCACAAAGAATGGTAAAGTTGCCTGTAACGAATGTACTACTGATACAAACTTGCAAAAATGCTATGTAAAAGATGTCATAGTAAAATGTAAACGCATTAAGCCAGGGACAGTAGGAATGCTTCCTGGTCAAGGATAGCAACAATAAAAAGATACTTGGGGTCGTTGTCTAGTTAGCTAAGTAAAAGTCATATCCATTAAATTTTTATGTGAAAACTCATAATTTAAGACTGTTTTCACTTTAGTATTGCTAATAACTTTAAACAAATTTTCTTTTGAATTCACAAAATTCGGAGCAGGAAAACCAATATCATTAGATACTTTCGTATAAAACTGCCTTTTTGTAGGATGAGTATCTGTGCAACAATTAAATTCCTGCCCCCAAACTTGTTGCTCAATAATTTGACCAATGATTCCGATGCAATCATCACGATGAATAAGGTTTACATTTGCATCTGGGTTTTGAACTAATTTCCCTTTACTAAAAAATTTACCAGGATTTCGGTTATATCCAATTAATCCTCCAAACCTAACTACTGTGATTTTAAACTTCCTACTATCTCTTAGTAAAGTTTCAATTTTAAATAAGGGGCTTTCTACTGACTCAAGTCCGTCAGATTCAGAAATCACACAGTTCTCATCTTTATAAACTGATGTTGAGCTAACAAATAAAACTTTTTTAATTTTAGATTTTTCTATTTCTTTTAACAAAGACTCAAAAAAACCTCTATTTTTAACAGGAATATTGATTATTAAAATTTCTGCTTGTAGAAAAGTTTGGATATTGGTTGATAACGATCCAATATTAATAACAAATGGATTGACATTAATAGCTGACAATTCTGATAAACGAATAGATGAGGTGGTTGACGCTTTGATAGAATATCCTTTTTTAACAAAATACTCTGACAGTGAAAACCCAAGCCAACCACTTCCTAAGATACTGATAATATTAATACGCCTACCTTTATTATGTACTCAAGTTAGAAATAATAACACACCAACCGAGTCAGTTATCTTTAAGTAATTTTTCAAATACATCAATTCTTATAGGTCTGGAAATAAAATACCCTTGCCCAATATCACAGCCTGCATCCTTTAAAAAATCATACTGCCATTGACTTTCAATTCCTTCCGCAACAACTTTAATATTCATCCCTTTTGCCATTGCCAATATTGCATTAACAATAACAATTTGACCATTATCTTCCAGGTTTGAAATAAATGAACGATCAATTTTAAGGGTATCAACAGGAAACCGGTTCAAATAACTTAATGAAGAATAACCTGTACCAAAATCATCAATTGATAATGTGATATTACGCTTGGCAAGTGCATTCAGTTTTTCTAAATTGGCGGCAGCATTTTTCATCATCACTGATTCAGTCAATTCAAATTCTATATGTTTATTTAACTCAGAATCTGAAAAAACTGCTTCCACCTTTTCCATCATGTTTGATTGATGAAATTGTAATGAACTGACATTTAATGCCAGTTTAAATTTTTCGGGAATTAAGCCCTGCTGCTTCCAATTTTGTAAATTTTTATTAAACTGTCTAAATAACCAATCACCAATGACTAAAATTTGCCCCGTTGCCTCAGCTAAAGGGATAAATTCGGCAGGAGAAATATCACCTTTTGTACTATGTGTCCACCTCATCAATGCTTCCGCACCAACCAACTTACCTGTTTGTAAACAAACTTGTGGTTGATAAACCAAGTGTAATTCATTATTTTCAATTGCACTTCGTAAATCCGTCTCTAACTCAAGTCGATATAGAGCCCTGGCATTCATTTCATGGGCGTAAAACCGAAAAGTGTTTTTTCCATTAGTTTTAGCACTGTACATAGCAGTATCTGCATTTTTTAACAACACTTGTATATTTTCACCATCATAGGGTGATACTGCGATACCTATACTAAAAGTTACATAAACCTCATAGCCATCAAGAATAAAGGGTTTTTCCAGTGCTTTTAATAACCGGTTCGATACGCTAGCCGCGACTTCTTCATTTGGAATATCCGTTAAAAAAATTGTAAACTCATCGCCACCTAATCGTGCTAAATCAAACCGTTGAATATCAATTGAATTTAAGCGAACCACACCATCCGGCAATGGATTTTTTATCAATCTATGGTTATCTGTTTGATATTCCCTATCTTGTTCGGCAGTCCGTACACACTGTTTCAACCTATCTGCAATTTCACACAGTAACAAGTCGCCTAGATCATGTCCCAAGGTGTCATTGACTCGTTTAAAATCATCTAAATCAATAAAAAGCAATGCTGATAATAAATCATACTTTTCGTTACCTGATAAAACTGCATCAATTGATGTTAGAAATGACTCCCGGTTCATCAAGCCCGTTAATGAATCAAAATAAGCTAATGATCTAACTTGATCTTCCGTACAACGTCGCTCAGTTATATCCTGTAAAGTACCGACATATTCAACAATATCATTTAAATCGTTTTTTATAACACTTGCTAAATGAGAAACAATTTTATGCTGTCCTTCCCCAGTAGTTAATAAGTGCTCTAAATCAAAACTAATATTATTTTCAATACAATTAGTGATAGCCTGTTGAACGGTATAAAGATCTGGCTCAGGAATTCTCTGAAAAAAATCTTCCAGTGAAATATTTTCCATTTTCTGAGGATTAATATCTAAAAGGTCATACATAGTTTCTGACCATTTAAACGATTTATCTGCAACGTTATATTCCCAGTTAGCTAATTTGGCGACTTTTTGCGCTTTCGCTAATCGTGCTTCACTAGATATTAAAGATAAATTAATCTCATGCGCACGTAACATATACTGAATACGATAAACCAGGATATTCCAGTTAAGAGGTTTACTGGAAAAATCAGTTGCTCCCGCTTGAAAAGCATTTTCAATAGATTGGTAATCTTCCTTCCCAGCAATAAACAAAATGGGTTTATCAATTGCAACGGTATGATTTCTTAAATACCGGCAAACTTCAACACCTGTCATATCAGGTAATTCATAATCAAGCAGCAAAATATCAGGTGATTTTTCAATGGCAATTTGAATTCCTTCTTTACCAGTAGCCGCTGTTAAAACAACATAGCCATATTGCTGTAATTTTTTTTCAGCAATCAAACGCAATGTCGGATCATCATCAATGATTAATATTTTATAACTGTCACTCATAATTTAACCATAAAGAAAGTTTTGGTACGCTTTTTCAACCAAGTCATATTCATTAATTATAGACAGCCATATTTTTTTTGCTGATGAATAATCATCTTGCCTAGATTTATTCTCTAATTTTTTAAATAAGTTGGATAGCCTTTTTGCAGCAACATTCATACTGCTTGATTTCAATTGATGAGCAAATGTTCCTACACCTTGAATGTTTTTTTCTAAAAATGCCTGTTCAATTTGTGAAAATAACTGTTCAGCATTCGCGAAATAAGTACTGCTAATTTGAGTAATAAATTCCTTCGACCCAGGTTCATCCATTTCTATCAACTCATGCATTATACTAGCATCTAAAATATTTTTCTTAAGCTGTTGTTTGTCAAGTTTATTTTTATTAGATGGTTCTACTTTATTGATCGTTTTTAACCAAGGTTGAATCACTTTAAGTAATTGCTTTTTCTTAAAGGGCTTACTTAAAAAACCATCCATTCCAGCAGCAATACAAGCGTCTTTATCTTCTTTAAAAGCATTGGCTGTTAATGCAATAATGGGTGTTTTTTTATTATTAAATTGTTCTAATTTCCGAATTTCTCTACTCGCTTCCAGACCATCCATTACAGGCATTTGGCAGTCCATTAAAATCAAATCAAAATCATTTTTAATATAAAGTTCTACTGCCTCCTGGCCATTGGTTGCAGACTGACTTTTTAAATCTATTCGTTTAAAAATATTTTGAACCATTAGCAGGTTAACAGGATTATCCTCAACAATTAATACATTAACCCCAGAAGCTATATTATCCAAACCCCGTGTTGGTAAGCTAGTATCTAATAATCGTTCAAGCTGCTCGACCATTTCAAGCACATCATCATTAATTTTAATTGATGCTAATTTAGAAAGACCATCCTTTAATACGTTTTTACTAGTGCTTTCATCACAATAAGCAACCGGTATTTTTTTCTTACTTGAAAGTAAGGTTACTTCCCAGTCCTGCGCTTGATCCAGAGTGTCCTCAGCGAATAAGAACAATTTATATTCGTTTGCCAACTCGGGGTCTTGCTGTAACAAATATAATTCAGGAGAATCAATTGTTTCAACCAAATAACCAATTTTCTCTAATCGTGATGCTAATTGTGAATTTTCATCATCTGTGCAAAGACCAATTAAAACTGGCTGAGGCTGGTTTTTACTAGGATTAGCCGGGGTTATTAATAGAGGTATAGTCAATAAAAATTCAGACCCCACTCCTTGAATGCTACGTAGTGTTATTTTTCCACCCAATAAATTTGCCATTTTTTTAACTATCGCTAAGCCTAGGCCAGTCCCGCCATATTTTCGAGTAGTAGAGGCATCTTCCTGAGTAAAGGGGTTAAACAAAGAAACTTGTTTTTTATCGGATATTCCAATCCCTGTATCTTTAACAGAAAAAATAATAGCGTCTGTTCCCAATGATTCTTTCTCACCTCGTACACTTAATAATATTGATCCTTTATCAGTAAATTTAATTGCATTACTTAATAAATTGGTCAACATCTGCCTTATTTTTTGTTCATCTCCAAAAATATAGCGAGGCAAACCTGCTTCAAGATGATACTTCAATTCTACAGATTTACGCTTACTAGCATGACGATGACTGGCTAATAGAGTAATTAATAATTCATAAACATCAAACCAAACAGAGTCTATTTCCATTTTCCCTGCTTCTATTTTGGAAAAATCAAGAATATCATTAACCTGACCCAGTAATGAATTACCTGATTGATTAATGATTCTAATATGTTCAGTTTGCTCTTGATCT
>VAPL010078806.1_pt1 | contig 22779 bp, 20 predicted proteins | sample 3395061 | NCBI WGS metagenome assembly VAPL01 (sample SAMN08290444, study PRJNA428436) | hydrothermal vent metagenome | isolation source: Deep-sea hydrothermal vent chimney 2 | place: Pacific Ocean: Juan De Fuca Ridge | depth 2182 m m | reverse complement strand
TTAAAGTTAATAGATATAGTATCATGTCAGGTTGTAAGCACGTAATTTTAACGATCAAACACGTGAGGTCATTGTGTCGAAGGAAACAAATCTGATCTGGATTGATCTGGAAATGACCGGATTGAATCCGGGTCAGGATCAAATAATCGAAATTGCAACCATTATGACGGACAGTCAGCTTAATATATTAGCTGAAGGCCCCGTTTTTGCTATTCATCAACCCGATGAAGTGATGGCGACCATGGATGACTGGAATACGCAACAACACCGTTACTCCGGACTTACCGCGAGAGTAAAAAACAGCTCAACATCACTTGCTGAAGCAGAACAAAAAACATTGGTTTTTTTGCAGAAATATGTGCTTGCTAAATACTCACCTATGTGCGGCAACAGTATCTGTCAGGATCGCCGTTTTATGGCGCGTTTAATGCCGACATTAGAGGCATTTTTTCACTATCGTAACCTGGATGTAAGCACCGTGAAAGAGCTGGCGAACCGTTGGGCCCCGGACATTGCCGCTGCAGTGAAAAAAAATACCGAGCATTTAGCGCTGGCGGATGTTTACGATTCGATTAATGAACTGAAACATTATAAAGAAAGCTTGTTTAAGCTTTCTTGATGTTGTGTTAATGCCCAGTTAACATGCTCCCGCACCAGCTCAGAGGGGTGTTCTTTTTTTTGTTTTAGTGCGGTGATGATTTCTGATGATATGGGGGCGTTACCTAATGCGATGGCAATATTCCTTAACCAAAGTTCATGACCTATGCGGCGTATTGCGGAGCCTTCGGTGCGGGATAAAAATTCAGTTTCACTCCATGAAAAAAGTGTAATTAGCTTACTGTTGTCTAAATTATGGCGAGGATGAAAATCGGTTTCATCTGTAAATTGAGCAAAACGATTCCAGGGGCAGACCCATTGGCAGTCATCGCAGCCATAGATACGATTGCCTAACTTAGGTCTCAGCTCGACAGGAATAGACCCATGAAACTCAATGGTTAAATATGAAATACACAATCTTGCATCCAGTTGGTACGGTGCAATAATAGCTTGAGTTGGGCAAACATCAATGCAGCGTGTACACTGCCCACAATGATTCATTGCCGGTTCATCCGCCGGTAATTCAAGGCTGGTATAAAGTTCTCCAAGAAAAAACCAGGAACCGCCTTTTTCATTCACCAGGTTAGTGTGTTTGGCGATCCAACCTAATCCCGCTTTTTCTGCTATCGGCTTTTCAATCACTGGCGCACTGTCAACAAAAGCGCGATAGTGCAAGGTCGTGTCGAGCCGTGCTTGAATGCGCTCGGCCAAGCGTTGCAGTTTTTTGCGCATAAGTTTGTGGTAATCTCTGCCCAGGGCGTAGCGTGATATATAAGCTAAATTTGGCTGATTCAGTATTTTGCCTGGGTTGGCGCTATGTTTGGGGAAATAATCCAGACGTACTGAGATCAGAGACTTCACCTCAGGCGTGAGCTGCACGGGGCGAGTCCGTTTTTTTCCATGCTTAGACAGGTATGCCATTTCACCGTGATAGCCTTGATCCAGCCATTGTTCGTATTTTTTTTCATAAAATGAAAGATCGGGGTCAGTAATGCCGAGAGCATGAAAGCCAAGTTGTTTCGCAAAAAGCTTGATCTCGCTTGCCAGTTTATAGTTTGGGTGATCCTGAGCAGGTGATGTCATAGTCTAAAAGCGATCATACTTGAGGGTGAGATACTGATATTATTGGAATAATACAACAAGAGTGAATGCTTTGATATGAATATGGATGAACGACCTCAAATGCGATGGAACGATCGATTGAAATACGTGCGGTTTTTCGAACGCAATTTAATAAATCAATAAATCATAGTGGAAATGTTGTGTTTGATGATGTGAATACGCCTAATACTTTACAGCAGCAGATTATTGCAACCCGAAAAATAAATTACAACTCAATTATTGCGAGTCTTTTACCTCGTGAAAAATCATCACACAAAGGTTGGTATGGGCATGTTTTGTGTGTCGGTGGCGATACAGGGTATGCCGGGGCAATTCGTCTCGCCGGTGAGGCTGCGGCACGTGCGGGTGCCGGCTTAATTAGTCTGGGCACACGTGAAGCCCATATAGCAGCAATCGTTCAGGCGCGACCCGAATTAATGGCTCATGCCCTGCAACAGTCGGATGATTTGGATAAGTTGCTGGAACGTGCAACCGTGATTGCCATAGGTCCAGGTTTGGGTACCCGTGAATGGGGTGAACGTTGGTTTTCTCTTGTCTGCGAGAGTTCGCTGCCCTTGGTTGTCGATGCTGATGGGTTGAATATATTAGCAAAACAGCCTTGTCACCGTGATAACTGGGTATTAACGCCACATCCGGGTGAAGCGGCGCGACTGATGTTGTGCAGCGTCGCTGATATTGAGCAAAATCGTTTTGCAGCAACGATAGCATTGCAAAAAAAATATGGCGGAGTGGTGGTATTAAAAGGCGCGGGCAGTTGTATCCTGGGACGAGGAAACCATCGTACCTTGGCCGTATGTACTGATGGCAATCCGGGTATGGCCAGTGGGGGGATGGGCGATGTCTTGACTGGCGTGATCGCCTCTTTTATTGCGCAAGGTTTAGATTTGTCGGGCGCAGCAGAGCTGGGGGTTTGCGTACACAGCAGAGCTGCCGATATTGCAGCACAACAAGGTGAACGGGGTTTGTTAGCCTCTGATTTGATGACGCCAATTCGTAGTTTGGTGAACCCATGAGCGAATATCTTGAGCTGGAATTGATTTCGCCTGAAGCGACCCATAAACTGGGTACTGAACTTGCCCCATTATTGCGTTCAGGCGGCGTTGTGTATCTCTGTGGTGATTTAGGTGCAGGAAAAACTTACCTGGCCAGAGCGGTGCTGGTAGGTTTGGGTTACCAGGGGCGGGTTAAAAGTCCAACTTATACGTTACTTGAACCTTATGAACTGGAGGCGCTCACTGTCTATCATATGGACTTATATCGTTTGTCTGAACCGGAAGAACTGGAATTTTTAGGGGTAAGAGAAACGATGGAGCAGACGGTCTTAAGTCTTATTGAATGGCCCGACCATGGTTTGGGTTATGTTGCACACCCCGATTTGGTTATTGATCTGGCGTATTCAGGTGATGGTCGTCGTGCATGCTTGAGTGGGAAAACGGTTAGAGGCCAACGCATATTAAGCAAAATGTCTGATTAAGGAATGTGTACGTAAGTCGTCTGTGGTACGCCTATTTGCCGGTATATTTCTGCTAAGTTAAAATCAATGGCAATGAATTCACCCTTGATATTTCATCGATATTGCCGACGTAACGTTAAATAAAAACTTAATCTAGCTGCGAATCTTAATTTTAAATATAAAGAGTTGGCATTTAGGCAATTGTTTTTTATAATTAAACCCAAATTTAGTTGGCTATGTTTACAAAAATGAAATATTTAAGCAAACCGATCACAGTTGCGTTGCTAAGTATGCTGATGGTACTTGGCTTTTTATCGTCCAGTTATGCCGGTTTGGCGCGTGTAAACGATGCGAGGGTGTGGCAATCTCCTGACGGTGGCCGTCTTATTTTTGATTTAAATCAATCACTAAACTACAAAGTGTTTAGCCTCTCCAAGCCTGAACGGGTGGTTATTGACTTTAAACAAACTCGCCTTGTAACACGCCTTAAATCGCTTGATCTGAGCAAAAGCCCGATCAAACGCATTCGTTCTGGTAAGCGCAATGGAAATGATTTACGTATTGTTCTTGATATGAAAGAGGCGGTATCCCCTAAGAGCGCTTTACTTAAACCAAATTCAGAATATGGGTATAGGCTAGTTTTAGACTTGGATCGTGTTGTAAAAAAATCGCATGGAGCTTTAACATCTCGTCTAGGTCAGTCGGTCGATAAGCGGCTCCGAGATATTATTATTGCGATAGATGCAGGGCATGGCGGTGAAGACCCTGGAGCACATGGACGGCAGGGCACGAAAGAAAAAGAGGTTGTGCTCAAAATCGCGCGTGAGCTTAAACGAATGTTTGATCGACAAGAAGGGATGAAAGGGGTGTTGGTTCGTTCAGGTGACTATTATCTTGGTCTGCGAGAACGAATGACAATAGCACGACAACATCAGGCAGACTTTTTTGTATCGATTCATGCCGACGCTTTTAAAGATCCTCGTGCCAAGGGATCTTCTGTTTATTCGCTCTCTTCTCAGGGTGCAAGTTCAGAAGCGGCAAGATGGTTAGCAGTAAAAGCAAATAACTCCGACCTGATTGGTGGCGTGCAGTTGGCCAATAAAGAGAATATCGTGGCCTCAGTATTATTGGATATGGCACAATCTGCAACGCAACAGGCCAGTCGTCAGGTTGCAAAAAATATACTTCATGAGCTCAAAAGCGTGGGTAAGGTACATAGTAAATCTGTCCAAAATGCCAGTTTTATGGTATTGAAATCACCCGATATTCCTTCTGTTTTGGTAGAAACCGCCTATATTTCTAATCCAGCTGAAGAGCAAAAATTGCGAACCCCTGTGTATCGAAAAGCCATTGCAGTGGCCATATTTGATGGGATTTCTCGCTATTTTTATCGCCATCCTCCTGCTGGTGCTTTGCTTGCTCAGCGTAATCGTCATACTATTGCTAAAGGTGAAACCTTGGGCGGAATCGCACTTCAATATCATATTTCTATCAAAAAACTAAAATTTGCCAACAATCTAATGAGTGATAAAATAATTCCCGGTCAGGTTTTACGCATTCCTGTAGAGAGCTAACTTTTTTCAATCAACGCATAGGCCGAATGGTTGTGGATAGACTCGAAGTTTTCGGACTCAATTGTAAATGCACTGATTCTTGGGTCGGCTCCTATTTTTGCAGCGACATCGCGCACCATATCTTCAACAAATTTTGGATTGTCATAGGCACGTTCGGTGACCCATTTTTCATCAGGGCGTTTAACGAGTCCAAAAATTTCGCATGAGGCTTCTTGTTCAACAATATTGATTAGATCTTCTATCCATACAAATTCTTTGGTGGTTACGGTCACCGTGACGTGGGAACGCTGGTTGTGCGCACCATAATCAGAGATTTTTTTGGAGCAAGGGCATAAGCTCGTTACCGGTACGATCACTTTGAGCGTAGTCGATGCCCGCTCACCAGTAATAGCGCCAATAATGGTGACATCGTAGTCTAATAAACTTTCTACGCCGGTAACGGGGGCTTTTTTGTTTACAAAATAAGGGAAAGACATTTCGATATAACCGGAGTCAGCATCTAATAGCTCGATCATTTCTTTCAGCATGTCAGGAAAAGAGCTGACTGAAATTTCTCGTTCGTGGTTGTTGAGTATTTCAACAAAACGGGACATATGTGTCCCCTTGAAATTATGAGGTAAGTTCACGTACATGTTGAAGTTGGCGATGGTATGTTGCTCGCCACTACTTCGATCCTTAACGCGCACGGGATGGCGAATGCCTTTGATGCCGACTTTATTAATTGGGATCTGACGTGTGTCAGCACTATTTTGTACATCTGCAATGCTCATGGGTTTGTTTTTTCAGTCCTTAAGTTAATTTTCACAATAGCGCACGCTGGCTCGCTCTGTTTCCCAGATGGTAATGGCAGCGACTTTAACTCGGTTATCGTTGATTGTTTTAACAAGCTCATTATAAAAATAGGCGGCTATATTTTCTGCTGTGGGGTTGGTCTTTCTAAAAGGTTCCAGCTCATTCAAATTTTGATGATCGAGGCGTTCAGCAATATCGCGTGTGGCTGTGCGTATGGTTTTAAAGTCAATGCCCATACCGACTTCATTCAAGTTGTTAACAATGACTTCAGCTTCAACTTTCCAATTGTGACCATGCAAGCGGCTACAGTTGCCAGGATAGTTGCGTAAATGATGTGCAGCAGCAAAATCCAGGGTGATTTTGAGTGTGTATGATGCGGTCACTTAAAGGTTAGTCTCTTATTATTGATTAAGGGTTTGTCTAGCAATTTTGATGATATAGTCTGCGGTCAGTTCACACTCGTTTAAAAGCTGCTGGTGTGTTCCTTGTTCCACAAATAAATCGGGCAGACCCAGGTTGATGATGCGGGACTGAATGCCAGCCGCAGCAAGATATTCATTAATACCACTGCCGGCACCACCGGCTATCGCATTTTCCTCGATAGTTATCAGCAGTTCATGCTGTGTGGCCAGGTCTTCTATCAAGAGGGTATCCAGGGGTTTTATAAAACGCATATTCACCGCTGTGGCATTGATTTCATTCGCTGCCTCCACGGCAATGGAGACCATACTGCCAAAAGCAAGAATGGCTACTTTGTGACCTTGGCGAACGATAGTTCCTTTGCCAATGGGTAAGGCCGTCATTTCTTTTTTAACGGCAACGCCAGAGCCGCCACCGCGAGGATAGCGGACGGCAACAGGCTGTTCAAGCAAATAACCGGTATAGAGCATTTGACGGCATTCATTTTCATCAGCCGGTGCCATAATAATCATATTAGGAATGCAGCGCAAAAAGCTGTAATCGAAACTGCCCGCATGTGTGGGGCCATCGGCACCCACGAGGCCACCTCGGTCTATGGCAAAGAGTACAGGCAAATTTTGTATCGCGACATCATGAATGAGTTGGTCATACGCACGTTGTAAAAAGGTTGAATAAATAGCGACAACCGGATGCAGCCCCTCGCAGGCCAGCCCGGCCGCCAAGGTGACGGCGTGTTGCTCGGCAATTCCCACATCGATATACCGTTTAGGGTAGGTTTTGGCAAAGTCAACGAGTCCGGATCCTTCGCGCATTGCGGGTGTGATGCCGATCAGCTTGTCACTTTGTTCTGCCATGTCACAGATCCATTCACCAAATACCTGGGTATAACTTGGACCCGTGTTGGCTTTTTTTAAAGGCATGGTTCCCGTAGCCGGATCAAAGGTGGTGACGCCATGATAAGTACAGGGGTTTTGTTCGGCAGGCTGGTAGCCTTTTCCTTTTTTAGTGACGATGTGGAGAAAACGAGGGCCTTTTTGATCTCGTAAGTTTTTTAGTGTCGCAATTAAGGTATCCATATCATGGCCATCAATCGGGCCAATATAGTTGAACCCAAGTTCCTCAAATAAAGTACCCGGAATAACCATGCCCTTGACGTGTTCTTCAGCACGCCTAGCTAATTCCCACATCGGGGGCATGGCACTCAGTACTTTTTTGCTGCCTTCACGCATACTGGAGTAGACTTTGCCAGAGAGTACACGCGCCAGATAGTTAGACATGCCGCCGACATTGGGGGAAATCGACATATCGTTATCATTAAGAATAACCAATAAATTAGCCTCCAGGCCACCGCCATGGTTAAGCGCTTCAAAGGCCATCCCTGCCGTCATCGCACCATCACCGATAATCGCGACGGATCGATAGTTCTCGTTGTTACAACTGGCCGCAATAGCCATCCCCAGGGCAGCACTGATAGAGGTGCTGGAATGTCCCACGCCAAAGGTATCGTAAGGACTTTCAGTCCGGTTAGGGAAGCCACAAAGCCCCCCCTTTTGACGCAAGGTCGACATGCGATCGCGGCGACCTGTGAGAATTTTATGAGGATAACTTTGATGACCCACATCCCAAACGAGCTTGTCTTCAGGGGTGTTGAAGACATAATGCAGCGCAATAGTGAGTTCAACCGTACCTAATCCGGCGGAAAGATGCCCGCCCGTTTGGCTGACTGATTGCACGATAAAGGTGCGTAGTTCTTGAGCCAGCGTGTCAAGCTGATCTACAGATAGCTGGCGCAGATCCGCAGGGGTGTCGATGGTTTCCAGTAACACATAGCGGGGAGAGTCTGTCATCATGTTTGTTAGCCTGGCACCAGAAAAAGCCGTCTATTATCCCCTATTACGACAGTGACTTCCAGCCCTGGTGGCCTCTCAGTACCCTCGGTCAACGATGTAGCCTGAAATCCAGCGCAATGGATCCGCATTGGAACCTAGGTGTTCAAGGCAAGCTAACGCTTCCTGGTGTAGTGCTTGCGCATGTTCTTTGGCTCCTTTAAGTCCTAATAAAGCCGGGTAGGTAGGTTTATCTTTAGCTTTATCAGCGCCTTGAGTTTTCCCTAGCGCTTCGGTACTCGCCTCAATGTCGAGAATATCGTCGCGAATCTGAAACGCGAGCCCAATATGTTCAGCATAATGGGTCAATTTACGAAAAATAACAGGATCCAGTTCACTTTGACATAAAGCCCCTAACATGACACTGGCTCTGATCAGCGCACCCGTTTTATGAATGTGCATATCTTCCAGTTGCGCAATATCCAGTTGTTGCCCGACTGATTCAAGATCAATGGCTTGCCCACCTGCCATGCCTTTTGAACCACTTGCGGCGGCTAATAATTCTATCATTTTAATTCTAGTTTCTGCGGGAACGTTAAAACCTTTATCGTGTGAAAGCACATAAAAAGCCAGGGTTTGTAGTGCGTCCCCCGTCAGGATTGCCGTTGCTTCATCAAAGGCACGATGACATGTTGCTTTGCCACGACGTAAGTCATCATTATCCATCGCAGGAAGATCGTCATGCACTAGAGAATAAGCATGGACGAGTTCGACGGCACAAGCGACGCCATCAGCGTGATCTAAATGACAACCTACTGCTTTAGCTGTTGCGTAGGCCAGTATCGGACGAATACGTTTACCGCCATTGAACACGGCGTAGCGCATCGCTTCATGAAGACGTGCGGGATGAATCGTTGCGACGGGCAAGCGTTGTGTTAATGCGGCATCGACGCGTCCTTGATATGCCGTCATTAGCGTTTTTAATTGATCAGGGTTTGTCATTATCAATGTTACTTAATTCGGTATGTTCATCATTTTTAAGCAATATTTGAACTTGTTGTTCTGCGTTTTGTAACGCTTTTTGACAGGTACGGGTTAGTTTTATGCCCAGTTCAAACTGTTTTAGGGCGTCTTCTAGAGAGAGATCGCCTGTTTCCAGTTTTTCAACCACCGTGGTTAATTCGGCTAGCGATTTTTCATAATTATAAGTATTAACTTTGCGCGGCAAAATATTATTCCTTTATTCTGATCGTCCGCCTTTGTTTTACGGCCTCGGCGAAGACCTGTAGTAGCTCTGTTGTCTTATCCCATCCTATGCAAGCATCGGTGATGCTTTGGCCGTAGGTCAAAGGCTGGTCGGGGTTCATATTTTGTCGACCTTCTTTCAGGTGGCTTTCAATCATAGTGCCGATAATTCGTGTATCACCGGATGCAATTTGTGAAGCGACATTGTGGCCAACACGAGTTTGGTTTTGATACTGTTTTTGACTGTTGGCATGACTGATATCGATCATTAACGCCGGTGTTAATTTTGCGCCCAGTAAGGCCTGTGATGCGCTATCAATGCTGGCCGCGTCATAGTTAGGTTGACTACCTCCACGGAGAATAATATGACAGTCATCATTACCTGTAGTGGAAAAAATGGCTGAGCGTCCTTTTTTTGTTACAGAGAGAAAATGATGCGGATTTGATGCGGCATTGATGGCATCAATGGCCGTTTTTAAATTCCCGTCGGTGCTATTTTTAAAACCAACCGGACAAGAGAGTCCAGAAGCCAGTTCTCTATGCACTTGACTCTCGGTTGTTCTGGCGCCAATAGCCCCCCAGCTGATTAAATCAGAAATATACTGAGGGGTGATCAAATCCAGGTATTCTGTCGCCGCAGGCATACCGATATGACTTAAATTTAATAATAATTGACGGGCAATATGCAACCCCTCATTAATATTAAAACTATCATCCAGTTTGGGGTCATTGATCAAGCCTTTCCAGCCTACCGAGGTTCGGGGTTTTTCAAAGTAGACGCGCATCACAATCAACAGGTGTTCGTTGAGTTGCTCTTTTAGTACTTTGAGTTTGTTGGCATACTCATCGGCAGCCTGAGTATCATGAATAGAGCAAGGGCCCACAATAACCAATAAGCGATCACAGCTGCCATTTAGTATATTATGGATTTCTTTCCTGGTTTGAAAGACGGTGGTGGCCGCCGCTTCTGATATGGGCAGTTCTGTGTGTAGCTGTTCCGGAGCGGTAACTTCCCGGATTGTTCTGATTCGTAAATCATCGGTTTCATGCAATATGGACATGTTTGGCTCAAATAGTAAATAAGCAAGGAAAAAGTTGTCAAAGTTTGCGAAAAGGTACTATGAGAGCCAAAATAAATCCAGTGTTATCTCATTTGGGTGCGAGCGAACTGCCAATTAACCATTTTCCAGAAGTTGTCAAGGTAAGCTGGGCGAGCATTGCGATAGTCAATGTAATAGGCATGTTCCCACACGTCACAAGTTAAAATGGGGGTTACATTTTCGGTAAGGGGGGTCGCCGCGTTGCTGGTGCTCTTCAGCGCGAGCGTGCCATCGCTGTTTTGTACTAACCAGGCCCAACCCGAACCAAATGTAGTTATCGCCGTTTTTGTGAACTCGGTTTTAAATGATTCAAAAGATCCAAAAGCCTGATTGATCGCTTCAAATAATGGACCTTCAGGTTCGCCTCCGCCATTGGGGCTGAGGCAATTCCAGTAAAAAGTGTGATTCCATATTTGAGCGGCATTATTAAAAATTCCACCTGAGGACTGTTTAATAAGCTCTTCTAAAGAAAGGTTCGCTTGATCAGATCCTTCTAGTAGTTTGTTGAGATTGGTTACATAAGTTTGATGATGTTTACCGTAGTGAAAATCTAATGTTTCAGCAGAGAGGTATGGTTCTAACGCCTCTCTCGCATAGGGTAGTTCAGGCAGTGAATGGGACATTAATATTTCTCCTTTTTCAAAGGCTATTGTTAGCGTTCTTTAATATCCTACAATATATTGCAACGGTTGGCATGTTTGTTAATATAGTTAAGATGAATGGGGTCTTGATCAGTTTATTTTCCAGCAGAATTGTAGCGGTTTGTGATGAAATGGGTGCGGTGTTGCAGCGTGCTGCATTTTCACCCAACATTAAAGATCGTCTGGATTTCTCTTGTGCTGTTTTTGACAACAATGGCCACTTGGTCGCGCAAGCCGCGCATATCCCTGTCCATCTGGGTAGTATGGCTTATGCGATGGCTGATATTATTGAAAGTATCAACTGGCAGCCCCAGGACATACTGATTCTCAATGACCCTTTTTTAGGAGGAACCCATTTGCCGGATGTGACACTGGTGATGCCCGTTTTCCATAATAAACGTCTAATTGCTTTTGTCGCGAATCGTGCTCATCACGCCAATATTGGCAGTGACTCTCCGGGTTCGATGCCTCTGTCCACGCATATAGATGAAGAAGGTTTATTCATCAGCCCACGTCTATTGATAAAACAGGGGGTAATGGATGAGGTTTTTTTGCAGCAACTCCATACCGCTTTTTTGAGGTCGGAAGCGACTCAAGATGAAACGGGAGCACAGGGCGATTTAGCGGCACAAATCAGTGCTAATCTGGCGGGTCATACCCGATTATTACACCTCGTTGCTGAGCTGGGTGAACGCGCTTATCAGCAGTCCATAGAACATTTGAACCAATACGGTGAAGCCATCGCAAGCCGTATGCTGGCTGCCATTCCCAATGGGGTTTACCGGTTTTCTGATATTTTAGACGATGATGGTGTCGGCACAAAAAATATTGCCATCGTCGCAGCGGTGACCATCAGTGATGTTCATGCTCATGTTGACTTTAAAGGAACCGCCAAGCAATCACCTGGCAATATAAACTGTCCCAAATCGGTTGCGGCAGCGGCAGTCTATTATGTTTTCAGGTGTCTGATGCCTGAATATACCCCTAATTGTGCAGGCAGCTTTCGACCGCTTAGTTTTCATGCTCCTAAAGGCAGCCTCTTGAATGCAACGAAACCGGCGGCTGTCGCCGCCGGTAATGTGGAAACTAGTACAAGGTTAGTTGATGTTTTGTGCGGTGCGTTGGCGCAAGCCATACCGGAGCGTATCCCGGCAGCCAGTTATGGCACCATGAACAATGTTGCTATGGGGTGTCGCCAAGCAGGGCATAGTTGGGATTATTATGAAACGATAGGCGGAGGCATGGGCGCGGGTGCGCACGGTGGTGGTTTGGATGGTGTGCAAGCCCATATGACCAACACCTTGAATACGCCGATTGAAAGTGTTGAAATGCATTTCCCCTTAAGGATTGAAGTGTATCGCCTTCGAGAAGGTTCGGGAGGCCAAGGTGCCCGTTCTGGAGGCTGTGGTTTGATTAGAACATTTCGGTTTTTAGAAGCTACGGAAGTGACATTATTGACGGAGCGACGTGTCTCCGCACCTTGGGGGCTTAATGGAGGTACCGCAGCCTTACCCGGGGAAAATATTCTGGATGAGCGCGTCTTGCCAGCAAAAACAAGCTTTACAGCTCAAGCCGGGCAATGTTTAACCATTAAAACACCTGGTGGAGGAGGGTGGGGGAAAGGTGATAAATAGGGGCAGGCTATCGACATTCAGTGACTTTTTAAATTTTAACGCCCCTTGCTGTTTTTATAAAAAGCAGCCTAGACGATGAGGGGCGTGCACGTCTCTTAAGTATGGCTTAGTTAAAGTATGTTTTTTACAAAAAGGTCGTGTTTTTGAGTTCTATTATTTTTTATGCGACACTAAGAAGCAATTCAGCACAAAGCACTAGAAAAAATAATCTTATTAAAAGGTGGGGTAGTGCTGAATTTATTTGCAATGGGGTTGCAATGAATTTTCTTTTTGTGTTTTTCCGTTTTGTCCGTCATCAGTTTAGAGCGTTGCTGTTACTGCTTGGTTTGTGCCTGCCCGCGTCGGCGCTAGCAGGGGAATGCGTCGAGGCAGTGGCAAAGGCTATCTCTATTCAGGGTGGGGTCGAGTCACGTTCGCATCCCAATGACAAATGGGAAAAAGTCAGCGTACAAGATCATTTTTGCTTTGGTGATCAAGTCCGTACCTTAGCAAACAGTCGTGCCGCACTCCATCTTAATAATAACTCAATATTGCGTCTCAACGAACACTCTACCATCAGCTTCAGTCACTCGCCCCAACAAGGCGCAAGCAGGCTGAATTTAAAAACGGGTATCGTACATTTCATCACCCGCCTTAAACAACGTTTTGAAGTGGTTACGCCCTATGTCAATGCTGCCGTCGATGGCACTGAGTTTGTTGTCGCCGTTGAGGCTGGACAGGCTGATTCAGGTGGGCAAACCAGAGTGACTGTGCTTGAAGGTCAGGTACGAACTCATAACGCGCAAGGAGAAATTAACTTAAGCCAAGGTGAGACCGCTTTGGCTCGAGCTGGTCAACCTCCGACCTTGCAAGCTCGAATAAAGCCATGGAATGCGGTCAGTTGGGCCTTATATTATCCTGCCGTGATTGATTTCACCACGCTGAGCAATGCTCAATTGAAACAATCTCTTGAACACTACCACCAAGGTGAAATTTCCGCCGCCTTGACGACGCTAGACGCACTGCCTGATGATTCGTTCAACAGCAACATCTATGTTTATCGCGCGGCATTATATTTGGCGGTTGGCCAAGTGGTACACGCCAGAACCGACCTGGAACGGGCTTTGCAGCGAGAGAGCCGTAATGGCAAAGCGCTCGCTCTCAAAACGCTCATCGCTGTTGTACAAAACCAAACGGAGCGAGCTCTGGAATCAGCTCGACACGCCACCGAGCTTAGCCCTGATGCCGCTGCGACCTGGTTAGCACAATCTTACGCACAACAGGCTGTATTTGACCTCGAACCGGCTCGGCGCAGTGTCGAACAAGCCGTGAAGTTGGCACCAGAAAGCGCCTTGGCCTGGGCCAGATTAGCGGAACTGCATCTGATGTTCGGTGACCTTGATCGTACCTTGCAGGCGGCGCAGCGTGCGATTGATCTGGCTCCCGAACTGGCGCGTACACAAAGTGTGCTTGGGTTTGCCTATCTCACTCGGATGAAAACAAAAGAGGCGAAGCGGGCATTTGAAAAAGCCATCTCGCTAGACCAAACGGCACCTTTGCCTCACTTGGGTTTGGGGCTGGCGATCATTCGTGAGGGTGATCTAGAACAGGGGCGTATAGAAATCGAAACGGCGACGAGTTTGGATCCGAGACACTCAATCATACGGAGCTATCTTGGTAAAGCGTATTACGAGGAAAAACGCAATGATCTTGCGGTTGAGCAGTTTGTTCTTGCCAAGCAACTTGACCCTAAGGATCCCACCCCTTGGTACTACGGTGCCATAAGCAAACAAATTGAAAATAACCCCGTTGAGGCATTAAATGACTTGCACGTGTCGAGCAACTTAAATAACAACCGGGCTGTTTATCGTTCTTCCTTTTTGCTTGATAGTGATGAGGCGGCAAGAAGTGCGAGTCAGGCTCGCATTTATAGTGATTTAGGGTTTGACCGACTGGCATTAATCGAAGGTTGGAAATCAGTTAACACGAATCCGGCCAGCCATTCAGGGCATCGTTTGTTGGCTGATGCCTATGCCTCATTACCACGACATGAAATAGCACGTGTGAGTGAATTATTACAAGCACAGCTATTACAACCCATTAATACCACGCCGATTCAACCCCAACTTGCAGAAAGTAATCTGGGCATTCTGGATGGCTCAGGGCCCTCGGCTTTAGCATTTAATGAATTTAATCCCTTGTTTGTTCGCAATGGAATTCGATTTCAAACGAATCTGCTTGGGGGGAGCCATCGCACTTTAGGCAATGATTTAGTTCTTTCTGGTATACAAGACAAGTTTTCATTTAGCCTGGGTCAGTTTAATTACCGAACCGATGGTTTTCGAGAGAACAATGACCAGACCCATGATATTTTCGATATTTTTGCACAAGTGGCAATCACCCCTAAACTCAATATTCAAGCAGAGTACCGTGATAAAGAAACAGATCAGGGTGACCTGGAGCTGAATTTTGATCCTGCGGATTTTTCAACACAAGACAGAAGAACAATAAAACAACAAACTCGTCGTATTGGCATTAATTTTTCACCCACGACACAGTCAACGATCTTGCTGTCTTTTTTCAATAGTAAAAAAGACGGCAAACAACAACGGTTTAATCCCGATGGACCTGAAATTGATGAACAAAATAACGAAGATGGTAATCAGTTTGAAAGTCAGTATATATTCAAAAATGAATTATTCAATCTCGTTGGTGGAATAGGACAATACGATATCAATTCTAATATCAACACCCTTTTTGATTGGACAGCAATATTTGGCGTGACCTGTCCAACTTCCCCTCCGTTCCCTCCCTCACTTCCCCTGCCTTTTTGTGGCGATCGGTCTGATTTCACAATAAAACATGAAACAGCTTATGTTTATACGAACTTCCAGGTATTTAAAAATTTAATGGTTGATATGGGGTTGAGTTTAGATCGTTTGAAGGATCGTAGTCTTGATGTAAAAAAATATAATCCAAAATTGGGTATTCAATGGGATATGACCAATACCATAAGTTTTCGTGCTGCTTATATTAAATCTATGAACAGGACATTACTCGTTAAACAAACTATCGAACCTACTTTTATTGCCGGCTTTAACCAGCTTTTTGACGAAGATAATGGTACGATCAGCGAACGTATCGGCCTCGGTATGGACTTTTCTAAAAACCACATCCATTCTGGAATAGAGATAACGCAACGAAAGGCAGAAATTCCTCAGTTTGAAGGCGATACAATAAGCTTTGCCGATCGCGATGAAGACGCGGCTCGTGCCTATTTTTTATGGAGCCCGAACTCAGCATGGTCATTTAACATAGAGACGATGCTGGAAAAAATTGATAATAAAGCATTAGGCCCTCAAAAACTAGACTCTATAACCGTCCCCGTTAATGTTACATATTTTAATTCATCTGGTTTCATTGCTAACCTTCGTACGACTTATCTTAAACAAGATATTACACTCACTCCAGATTCGACTTTTGTTACGAATAAGGACAATTTTACTCTTGTAGATTTTGCAATCGGTTATCGTCTACCGAAACGAATGGGCATCATCAACATGGAGATAAAAAACTTATTTGATAAAGAATTTTTTTACCAGGATTTGAATTTTATTAATTCTGCACCTGTTTCATCAGCCTATATTCCAGACCGAATATTTTTTATAAAAGCCAATATAAATATTTAATCGTGAAGAAATAAGGAGGGAGAAAGAATCACATTAAATCAGATTTAAGAGCGAGCTTGAGTTTATATCCGAGGTGTTATGAGATTTTTAGGCGCTAAATGTATCATCGAGCTTAAATTCGAATCGCCACCACGGGTATAGTTGAGGTAATTTTAAAGAAGAATGATGTCGATGAGTATACAGGAGAGTAGAGGCTATGGATCAGGAAAATAAGGTAGGTGTTTTAAGTGCTGAGGCTGCAAAAGAATTGCAATTCAGTGAGGAACCCTTGCGGGTTGTTTTTGCCATTGATGCTTCAGGAGAAATAAAAGGGTTTCGCACTGCAGAATGTCGTTCACACGCCTGTTCGGCAACCGAGAGCATTCATGCTGGAGATATACAACAAATTGAAATGATTACACTGATTAAAACATCCAATCCAAAATGGTGTTATAAAACAACCGCAGGGCATCAGGTCTGTATAAGTTGGTAAAGTTCAGTTAGGAATGGGCACGCAATAACTTCCCGTTTTGGGGTTCAAATTTAGCTTGTATTTGTTCGTTCTGATTGAGCAAAAACGCAGGAATAGTCGCTCTTATTTCGAGGTTTTGAGATTGAAAAACGGGCAAAGACGAGTTGAAGATGAGATTCCAAAACGGGAAGTTATTGCGTACCCATTCCTTAATAATCCCCTCCCCTGTGGCGCTGGAAGTTGAGGTGTTCAGTCTGCGTCCTGCTCATTCCATAATTCGTCAAAATGACGAAGGCGTGCAACACGACCTGAATGTTAATCACAGCGGGTCTCTTGCTTTATTTTTCACTTGCTGACGAAAAGGAGTTTTTCTTGGGTGTTGAGTTACATCTTTTTGTTCCCGGTTTACTGCCACCCGATGGGCTGGATGTTAATTCGTTAAATCGTTCTAGCCCAGAATTAAAATTGTTAGAAACCTGGCTGAGTCGTGCCGAAAAAATTCCGTTGTTAGAACAAGTTTGCAACCGTCAATTACTCAATTTATCCGGGGTTGAATGGGCCGCTTCGGGTGACCCACCGCTGGCCGCCATTGCTCGGTTGGGTGAGGGAGCCGAGCCCGATGAACACAGCTGGGTTGCGGTTGCTCCGGCACATTTTTCTGCTGAAGGCAATCAAGTCATTCTGTACGGCGGCAGCGATCTCAATCTTAACGAGACTGAAGCACAAACTTTGGTCAAGGAATTTAATCAGGTTTATAACCCCGATGGCTGGGTTATGGAAGTACGACATGCGTTGCGTTGGTACCTTAAAGTACCCTCACAAGCGCAAGTGCAGCTCAGTGATTATGACTCGGTTATAGGACAAAGCATAAAAAAATATCTTCCTCAAGGTGAAGATGCGAAAATGTGGTTGACGTTGTTTAATGAAATTCAGATGTTGTTTCACGGCAGTACACTGAACTCGCAGCGACACATGAAAGGCTTGCCTGACATTAATGGGGCCTGGCTATGGGGGCGTGGTATGCTGCCAAGCACTGAATTAAACTGGCAGCAGGTTTGGAGTGATCATGTTGTGGCGCAGGGTCTGGCCAAATTGTCGGGACTGTCACCTGAGCCTTTGCCCGTATTAGCAGACAATTGTTTAAGAGCACTGCCATCAAGTGGCGCGGTTTTGATATCAACGACCCGTTTGGCACAGGGTATGAATATAGATGATGTTGCTCAGTGGCAAGCCAGGCTGAATGAGTTTATTTCTGATTGGATCCAACCCTTGGATGTCGCGATAAAAAATAAAGAGATTGAGCGCGTCAACTTGTATCCTGGTGGCGCTGCTTACTTCCGAGTGGAAGCTTCGTTGTTGCGACGGTTTTGGTGTGGTCGAAAAGCAATAATGTAATTTACTTAATGTTGATGGAAATGAAAAAAAAGATTGTAAAAAGAGAAGTATGCGAATTGTTTAATGTTGCTAAAGATATGCCGAGTGTTTTGCGTCGGATCTATGGCTCCAGGGGAATAAAAAAACAAGAAGAGCTAGATTATAGTTTAAAAAAATTGACCTCATTTCATTCCTTATTAGGCATTGATACGGCTGTTGATCTTTTAGTCGAGGCTTTACTTCAGCATCAAAAAATTATAGTGGTGGCTGATTTTGATGTGGATGGGGCAACAAGCTGCGTGGTTTTTATGAAAACGTTACAGGCCTTGGGGGTATCAGTTGATTACCTGGTACCAAATCGATTTGAATATGGTTATGGTTTGACACCTGAAATTGTTGAAGTCGCGTTAGCAAAACAACCGGATTTAATAGTGACGGTAGATAATGGCATTGCCAGTATTGAAGGAGTGGCCGCTGCACAAAAAAGTGGCGTGAAAGTGCTGATCACCGATCACCATTTGCCGGGGAAAGTCTTACCTGATGCAGATGCTATTGTTAATCCTAACCAGCCTGGTGATGACTTTCCCGGTAAAAATTTGGCAGGCGTTGGCGTCGTATTTTATGTCATGCTCGCATTGAGAGCGCGGTTGAGAGAGATGAACTGGTTTAATACCTCAGGCGTTGCCGATATTAATATGGCCAAAATACTTGATCTGGTGGCCTTGGGTACGGTGGCTGATGTTGTTCCGCTAGATCATATTAATCGTATTTTAGTTACTCAGGGTTTAGCCAGAATCAGAAAAGGGCAAGCTTGTGCAGGCATTAGAGCCCTCATTGAGGTTGCCGGACGTGTTGCGGATACGATGGTATCCGCAGATATGGGGTTTGCTCTGGGGCCAAGATTAAACGCCGCCGGGCGTTTAGATGATATGTCGTTAGGCATAGAATGTTTGTTAACGGATGATGATCAACTAGCACGAGACCGGGCGCAAGAGCTGGATCAGTTGAATCATGACCGGCGGTTGATCGAAGCTGGGATGAAAGAACAAGCCATAGCGCATATTTCGGTGTGGGAGAAAAACCAAAATGTGGATGACTTACCGTATGGTCTTTGTTTGTATGAGAAAGATTGGCATCAAGGCGTCGTTGGCATTGTTGCTTCTCGTATCAAAGATATTGTCCATCGACCGGTCATCGCTTTTGCTTCCACCGGAGATAATGAACTCAAAGGTTCAGCTCGATCCATTTCGGGAGTGCATATTCGAGATGTATTTGAAGCGATTGCAACGCGTGAACCGCAGTTGTTATCCAAGTTTGGCGGCCATGCGATGGCCGCAGGACTGACCATTAAAGAAAATAATTTAGAACAATTTAAGTTGCTTTTTGAAGAAGAAGTGGGCAGACAAGCGGAGGCGGGTAGTTTTGTCAATGTGATTTACAGTGATGGTGAGCTTGAAACTCAAGATATTGGCCTTGAATTAGCCGAACAATTACGTAGGGAAGGGCCTTGGGGTCAAGGTTTTCCGGAGCCTGTTTTTGATGGTCACTTTCAAATAACGGGGTCGAAGGTAGTGGGTGGCAAACATCTCAAACTTCAACTGAAACAAAAGGGCGCGGAAAAACGTTTCGAGGCCATTGCATTTAATCAAGAGCTGGATGCCCAATTACAAGAGAGTGAGGCGGTGCACCTGGTCTACCGACTTGATGTTAATGAATTTAGAGGACGAAAAAGCCCTCAGTTGTTGGTGCAGTACATCATGCCTTGTTAGAATAAGTCAACAATTGAACGACAATGAAGGAATACAAGTTTGAATATTGAATTAGGTGTGTATCTAACACAAATTGCAGATTTAAAAGGGCGTACCGCATCCCTGAGGGGGTATCTTTGACTTTGATAGCAAACAAGAGCAATTAATCGAAGTCCAGAGAGAACTGGAAGACCCGGCCGTTTGGAATAATGCAGAAAGAGCACAAGAGTTAGGCAAGAAAAAAGTACAGCTAGAAACCATAGTTGAGACGTTGTTGGCATTAACAGAGAATCTAGAGGCCTCAGCTGAGTTATTACAATTGGCTGGCGAAGAAAATGATGCTGAAACGGTGTCTGTTGTTGAAGAAGATTTGGCGCAAATGGAAACGCAGCTGGCTGAGCTGGAATTTCGTCGCATGTTTTCGGGTGAAGCGGATGTCAGTAATGCCTTTCTTGATATTCAATCTGGATCAGGCGGTACCGAGGCTCAGGATTGGGCAGAGATGTTATTGCGGATGTATCTGCGTTGGGGAGAGCGTCGAGGATTTAAAACCGAACTCATGGAAGCTTCAGCAGGCGATGTTGCGGGCATTAAGAGCGCCACCATTCGTTTTTCCGGTGACTATGCCTTTGGTTGGTTGCGTACCGAAACGGGGGTGCACAGATTGGTGCGCAAGTCACCGTTTGACTCAGGTAGCCGTCGCCACACCTCTTTTGCTTCGGTGTTTGTCTCTCCTGAAATTGATGACAGTATAGAAATCGACATTAATCCAGCCGACCTGCGGATTGATACCTATCGCGCCAGTGGTGCGGGGGGGCAGCATGTTAACCGCACAGAATCAGCGATACGCATCACCCATATGCCTACGGGTGCCGTAGTGCAATGTCAAAATGATCGATCCCAACATAAAAACAAAGCTACGGCGATGAAGCAACTTCAAGCGAAGTTATATGAGCTGGAAATGCAAAAGCGTAATGCTGAGCAGCAAGCGGTGGAAGAAACTAAATCAGACATTGGCTGGGGTAGCCAGATTCGTTCCTACGTACTGGATCAATCGCGGATAAAAGATTTGCGTACCGGTGTTGAAACAGGTAATACTCAAGCGGTACTGGATGGCAATATTGACGCGTTTATTGAAGCAAGTTTAAAAGCAGAAGTATAAAAAAGGTGAATGAAAGAATGACGGAGCATACCGGCGAAAATACCCTGATTGCACAACGACGGCAGAAGCTGGCTAAATTGCGTACAGAGGGGAATCCTTTTCCTAATGATTTTCGACGTGATGCTATGGCGGCAGAACTGCACACGAAATATGACAAGCAAGAAAAAACCTTTTTTGAAGCTACGCCCATCCGGGTAAAAATGGCCGGTCGCATGATGGCCAAACGCATCATGGGCAAAAACAGTTTCACTCAGCTATTGGATATGTCAGGGAAAATTCAGCTTTTTGTCCAGCGTGATGCCTTGCCTGAGGGCGGATATCAAGAATATAAAAGCTGGGATGTGGGTGATATTATTGGCGTGGAAGGGGTGCTGTTTAAAACAAAAACTGAGGAGTTGTCTGTTCGTGTTGAAGCCATACGGCTATTAACAAAATCATTGCGGCCGTTGCCGGAGAAGTTTCATGGTTTAAGTGACCAGGAAACACGTTATCGGCAACGCTATGTTGATTTAATTATGAATGAAGGCGTCAGAGAGACCTTTCGTATTCGTACTGCAGTTGTCGATTACTTTCGGAAATTTTTAAATGAACGAGGCTTTCTTGAAGTGGAGACGCCGATGATGCAAGTGATTCCCGGCGGGGCCACCGCGCGACCTTTTGTGACGCAGCATAATGCCTTGGATATGGAATTGTTTTTACGTATCGCGCCCGAACTCTATTTAAAGCGACTGGTTGTGGGCGGGGTCGAAAAAGTCTATGAAATTAATAGAAACTTTCGTAATGAAGGTTTATCGACCCGGCATAATCCAGAATTCACCATGGTGGAATTTTATCAGGCTTATGCGGATTATCATGATTTGATGGATTTGACAGAAGAACTGTTAAGAAGCATGGCTGAATCGGTGTTAGGCACAACCACGGTTGTGTATCAAGGTAGGGAATATGACTTTGCCAAACCCTTTCAGCGACTGACTATAGTTGAATCCATAGTTAAATTCAGCTCAGAGATTAAAGCAGAAGAACTAAATGACATCGACCAAGTCAGAGCGATTGCTGATCGTCTGGACATTCCGTTGAAAGACAGTTATGGCCTGGGTAAAGTACAAATTGAAATTTTCGAAAAAGTGGTTGAGCCTAATTTGTTTGATCCGACGTTTATTACCGCCTATCCCACGGAAGTTTCACCCTTGGCTCGACGTAATGATGATAACCCTTTTGTCACTGATAGATTTGAGTTTTTTGTGGGTGGGCGAGAACTCGCTAACGGCTTTTCAGAATTAAATGATGCCGAAGATCAAGCTGAACGTTTTCGTGCTCAGGTTGAAGAAAAAGAAGCGGGTGATGATGAGGCCATGCATTACGATGCCGATTATATCCGTGCTCTGGAATATGGTATGCCACCCACAGCAGGTGAAGGCATTGGCATAGACCGGCTGGTCATGTTATTTACCGACTCTCCCTCGATTAGGGATGTCTTGCTTTTCCCGCATATGCGACCGGAGTCAAAATAATGATCACTTTTCATATCGGGGTTGATTGACAATATTCAATATCTCAAGCTTGACTTGCGACCGGAATTTCGCCCCATTAACAGAGCGCTTCCAAAAAAGCTTCTTCAATAATGCTCTCTAAGGTGTTCGCTCAACGCTTGCCCAGCCCCGTTTGTTACGCACAGGTGTGCGAAAGGGTAAAACAGTCTCTTTTTCTGATACCGTCATAATAGACTCACCGGGCGAATGTGAAGCTTGCACAGTAGACAGCAGCGCCATGCGTTTACGGTCTTTTTTTCCTGGACTTAAACGGCTTTACCGGTTGAACGACTCATTGCTATAACTCTTGATGTTGTCTCCCACAATATCCTTAGGCTTATGGAGCCCCAGCTCTTTATTCCCCATCGACCTCAAATACCATTCAGCTCTGCGCGCATACCAGCTTAAATACGGCTGCTTAACACCTTGAAGAGATAGGTTAT
>VAPL011256900.1_pt1 | contig 22805 bp, 34 predicted proteins | sample 3395061 | NCBI WGS metagenome assembly VAPL01 (sample SAMN08290444, study PRJNA428436) | hydrothermal vent metagenome | isolation source: Deep-sea hydrothermal vent chimney 2 | place: Pacific Ocean: Juan De Fuca Ridge | depth 2182 m m | reverse complement strand
GTGCAAAAAACTTTCGCGGAAACCGTCACAATTGTTGATACATTGGGTTCGTTTGTGATCAGTCGAGTATTTTCAGAAGTCGTGACTATCGTTGATACTATCGTCACAAAAGCAACACTTTTCAAAGCATTTGTCGAGAATATAACGATTGTTGATGCAATAGTGACTGTACTCGGACTTCATGTCAGAAAAGGAATCACAATGATTTTCGGTAAGCCCGACAAATCAACAACGGCCATATTGAAACATGAATCAGAAGAAACTATACTCGATACGAAGTCTGATCATACAATTTTATAACTTCAAGACATTGAAAGAAAAGTTTGATAGAATAAATATATGAGATTTTTACTAGCACCAACAGAAGATTTTATCAAGCAAGAACGTGCGATCATTGGCGCGGATGTTAGTGCAGGTTCAAGTGTTGCTATTACTTTAGAAAATACCGACGGTTTGACTGCAAATGATTATGTTGCGATCGGATATGAAGGATCTGAATTGTGCGAACTAGAACAAATCGCAACAGTAGATTCAGATACACAAATCACTGTCACAACATTGAAGTTCAATCACAAAAAAGGTGATCCAGTTACAATGTATCGATTCAATAAACGCAAGTTTTATGGATCACTAACTGAAACAGGATCGTATACTGAACTCACTGGCGACGGATCACCTGCAGACATTCAAGTCGATGATCCACAAGGTACGCGACTGGAATACTCCGGTACTACATATTTATTTTTTAAGGCCACATACTACAACAGCACAACACTCGATGAAACAGTTGAAGATGATGCGACTGCGGTTGAAGCGGATGAATCAAAACGATACGCGACAGTTTTTGCGATCAGAAAACACGCAGGTCTTGCAGGGAATACATTCTATTCAGATGTGAGAATCGAAACTAAACGAAAACAAGCAGAAAATGAAATCGATTCAGCAATCTTTTCTCGATACGACTTGCCTTTGTCAGAAGTTCCTGCACTACTTGGCCAGATATGCGAATTGCTTGCAGCAGGATATATTGATTTTGAAGAGTTTGGAAAAGACGGCGAAGGTGTGAAATGGCTCGGTCAAGCTCGTGCGATTCTAAAACAAATTGTTGAAGGAAAACGACGATTGATCGGTACAGACGGAAGTGAACTCGCAGTCAAAGCAAAAGTCGGTGTTTTGAATGGGTATCCTGATGATTCGATCGATACAGGAAGTGGTGAAGATGTAAAGTTCAAAATCGACGACACGTTTTAATAAAACAATATGATAAATAGAATCGCACCATTTTATTTAGAGATTGCAAAAGGAGTTGTCGATGCACATACACATGTGCATGTATTCGGACACAGCACTTCTGTCGGAACTACTTATGAACCGATATGGGATTATGCGACAGCATATACATACACTACAACTGCGGTCGCATACTATATTTCTTCTTCGAGTGCAAGCGATACACAAGATGTGATCGTTGAAACACTTGATGCCAATTATAATATTCAACAATTGACAGTAACTCTTGCAGGTCAAACAAAAACAAGAATCGGAACAACTGAAACAGTTTTGAGGGTCTATTGTGCATACAATGATAGTGCAACAGATTTTGTCGGTGATATATATATATATGAAGATGATACATTGACGGCAGGAGTACCAGATACAGCAACAAAAGTGAGAGCAAAAATAACTATCGGACATAACCAGACTTTGATGTCAATATACACAATACCTGCAGGAAAAACAGGTTATCTTGTTGAAAAATGGGGTGGAACAAACAAAGACAAAGAAACAGAGTTTCATGTCATGGCTCGATTGTTTGGCAAAGCATTCAGAGTGAAACAAGTTGATGTTTTATATCAAGCACAATTTTTCCATGATCATGTCATACCAGTTCCATTTCTTGCAAAAACAGATCTTGAGATCGCGGCAAAAGTATCTGCTGCAACAGCAGAGGTCACAGCAGGATTCGACATCATTTTAATCGATGACTAGATATGGCTTTTCAGTTACAATGGAATATAGAAGGTGAACAACAACTTTCAAGACGATTGAGAAAAATATCGACAGGAGTTTCAGATTTTTCAAAACCATTCAAAAGATCGGCGCAACATTTGATCGGAGTATATACAAGAGATGTATTCGCGACAAAAGGTGCAGTGATCGGTGAAAAATGGGCGAGATTGAGTCCTGCGACAGTTGCAGCAAAAGCAAGGTCAGGATTTCCGTCAGATCCATTGATACGAACAGGAAGAATGCGACGAGGTTTCAGATCACTTGTAACATCAAATCAAGCAACAATATACAACAACACGCAACATTTCAAATATCATCAATCGAACAAGCCGAGACGTAAGATTCCGCGCCGAGTTATGATGAAACTAGGAATCAATCAACGTGAACAAGTCGTCAAAATATTTCACACACATCTTAATAAAATAATGCAATAACATGACAACATCAGTTACAAAATACGAAGATCCTATCATCAAGAAATATATTGATCTTGTAAAGGCAAAAACAAACGTTTTCAAGGCGGTTTTTCAAGGTGATCCGATCAGAATCGGTACTTCTCAACTTCCTTGTTTGATTATTTCAAAACTTGAAACTCGTGTGACTCAAACGACAAACGTCGAAGATGAACACGGAGTCAATATGCGTATGACAATTATCACTGATATACGAAAAGAGTTGTCCACAAATGAGAACGATGCACATATCGTCGAGGGAATCGCTTCGTTATATGATATATGTGAAGGGCGAGATGCAACTACTTACGCACTGAAAGATAGCTCTATACTTGATATTTTAAGGACAAATCAAGTCGTCGATGCATCAAAAAATCTTCGAACTGATCTCACAACTATCACGCGAGTCGACTATGGTGAAACATTGAGAGATCGAGAGCCAGAACTATGGTCAACAGAAGCGCGTATTGACTTTGTGGCGCATTTTATTCAAAACAGGTAGAATATATATATGAAAATAGTAACCAGTAAAAAGACAATTTCATTTCCTCAATATAGTTGGGGTATCAATGAAAACGAAGAACGTGAACTTCCAGAAAACAAAGATGCACAAAAAGCAATTCTTGCACATCCTTTGATTGAAGAAGTTGGAAAATCAAAAAGTCGTGAATCAGTTCAAAAGAACGATGAGTCGGACGACGAGAAATAATTATCATTAAACATCATTTATTATGACTAAAACATCAGGAACACAAGTTCAAATCGGTCTCGGAATTGAATCTCTTGCTGCACCAAACGTTGCAGTTGCAGAAGCAGTTTTCATTCCATGGACTGGATATTCTATGCAAGCAGTTGCAGAGAAGTCAATGTTCAAATCTGCTCGAGGTATCAGAAATGAAACTTCGAATAGTATGATCCGAAGAAAATATTCAGAAGGATCAATTTCAGTCGTACCGAACACAGCAGTTGTTCCGTACTTCTTATCTCTCGCAATGGGAGGTGTATCTAGCGCATCAATCGTTGATGGAACATACACACACACATTCACGATTCAAAATACAAACGCGAGTGTCAGAACTGCAACACTAACCGCAGAAGAAGGGGCAATTCAAACAACTCAATATACAAACGTTGTTTGTAACTCACTCAATTTTGAAGTATCAGATGAATACGCTGCAATGACAGCAGAATTGATCGGTGGATTCCCTTCAACAGATACAATCAGTGAATCATATTCACAAGAAACAGAGTTCGCATATCATCAAATGACAGTGAAGTTCGGCACAACATTAAGTAATGCCGACAGTGCAAGCGCAACAGCGTTGAAAGCATTTTCGCTTAATATAAACAACAACATTCAAATCGATGAAGCATTTCTATCGGGATCAAATGAAATCGTTTCAGGTTGTTTGATTCCGAGTCGTTTATCGATCACAGGTTCATATAGTTTGCATTTTGAGGACACAACCGAACTTGCAAAATATAAAGCAAACACATTGAACGCAGCAGTTGTTGCTTTAACAGGTCCAGTTGTAGGGGGTGGAACAACAACTGAAAAAATAACATTCAGAATCGGTGATCTTGTTCTTACAAAACCACCAGTTGAATATAATATCGACGGACTTCTTGTTTTGACACAAGAGTTTGAAGTGCAGTACGATGCAACTGATCTTGAGCTAACAGCGACAGTCACAAATCTCATAAACAATGCAAGTACAACAGTCTACGATCCAGCTTAATAATTAACTAAAAAGGCCATGACAAGAGAAACAACAACATTCAAAGCAGGTGAACACGATATTGAGGCGTATACATTCGTCACAGGTCGTGATCTAAGAAATATCGAGCAGACTACTCTCGATAGTTTACAAGTTAAGTCCGACGAAAAAGGTGTCGGCGACATTTCTGGTTTTTCAGGCGAAATGCTTGCAAAACGTGAAGATCTTCAAATCAAATGTGTAATCGTCAAAGTTGACGGTGAAACAGAAAAAGAAATCGACGGAAAGAAAATGACAATCGTCGATCTCGTATTAGATCTTGAAGCAACAGACTACGGTGTAGTAATGGAATACGTTCGAGATCTTACGGAAAAAAAATCCTAAGCCGACATGTCAAAGATCTGGCCAGATACACAAGGGGTGATATAACTGGCGATCTGATTATAGTTGAGGTATGTCGGCGATTCGGTTGGGATTATTTCACATACATGAAACAGCCGAGTTGGTTCACTCGTGTCGCGATTGAAATGATGAAGATCGAAGCGATAAAAACGAACAAAGAAAATAAAAAACTATAATATGGCTCTATTCGGATCATCAGAAGAATCACTACAAATCGTCATCAATGCTCGCGATGAAGCGACAAAGGTGATTAAGAAAGTAGAAAAAACAACAGTCAGTTTCAAAAAAAGAATTGACGCTTTACAACCTACTTTCAGAAAAATGGCGGTCGCTGGAACTGCTTCTTTTGCTGCGATTGCAGTCGGTGCGAATAGTGCTATAAAAAAAGCGAGAGATTTTGAAGAAGAATCGAACAAGTTTGCAGTTGTTTTCAAAGACATATCGAAAGAAGCGCAAGAAATGGCGGACACTCTAAACAAAAGTTACGGTTTGTCACGACTCGAATCAAAACGACTTTTATCTTCAACAGGTGATATTTTGACAGGTTTCGGATTCACTGGGAAAGCCGCGCTCGACTTATCGAGTAAGGTGAACACACTCGCAGTTGATCTTGCATCATTTACTAACGCACAAGGTGGAGCCGAAGCAGTATCAAGTGCATTGACAAAAGCATTGCTCGGTGAACGCGAAAGTCTAAAAACATACGGAATCGCTATTCAAGAAGCAGATGTTCAAGCCGAACTTCTGAAAAACGGAATGGATGAGCTCACAGGTGAAGCACTACGTCAAGCAAAAGCACAAGTGACGTTAGATATTGCATTCAGACAATCAAAAAATGCGGTCGGTGATTATGCTCGAAGTACAGGTACTTTGACACAAACACAAAAAGAACTCGCAAAATCGATCGAGGATACACAAATCGCTATCGGTGAAACACTTGCGCCGATATTGAATGATCTTCTGAAAAGAATCGTACCGATCGTTGAAAAAGTTCTCGCATGGGTTGAATTGAATCCAGAATTGACAAAAAGAATAATATTGATCAGTGCAGCACTTGCAGCACTTGTCGCAATTCTTGGAACTCTCGGAATCATACTTCCTGCAATCATTTCGTTCTTTGCTTTACTTACTCCGACAGTCGGACTCGTGATCGGTATACTCGCAGCACTTGGTTTTGCAGTCATGAATGTTGTGAAAATAGTTGATACATTCGCGAATCATTGGGATGAGGTTTGGGATGGTGTAAAAATAACTTTCTTTGAAATATGGGATGCGATAAAAGAAAAAATCAATTCAGTTGTCGGTGTTATAACAGATCAGATCGATCGAGTCATTGCATTGTTTAATAAAATGAAATCGATTGTGACTCAACCAATCAAAAGTGTCGGCCGTTCAATCAGTGGCGCTTTCAGTGGAGTCGCACAAACAATCGGCGGTGTATTCAAAGAACACGGCGGTATCGTTCAGGGTCCTTCTGGACAACCAGTTCCTATAATCGCACACGGTCAAGAACAAGTGATTCCTGCATCTAGAGTCAAAGGTAGTAACGGAAACATTTTCAATGTAACTTTCAACAATCCTATCGTCAGAGATGCATCCGACATCGAGGTATTGAAAAAAGAAATGGATCGATATTTCAGACAGTTAAACATGAACCATAAACTTGCAATATAAACATGGCCATAACTCTCACAATCGGCGGTTCAGACTTCAAGCCACAATATAAAACAGGAAGTGCCGTGATAAGAGAACGGTTGAATAATGCTGCAAACGAATTGCGTGTGACTATCGTCAAAGTCGACGGAAAAGGTCATTCAACTCCTGAAGAAGGAAAAGAAATCATCTTCAAAGACGGATCTCGTTTTCTGTTTGCAGGATTCATTTCTCGTGTTGATCCTGTTGAAACAGGTGAAGGTCAAAGGTTTGAATATAGAATCGAAGCGACAGACTATACTTATATTTTAATAAACAAATCAGCTCAAAAAACATATACGAGTAAAACATTGAAGTTTATCGTAGAAGATCTTATTTCGACATACGTCGATAGTGGATATGCATTCACATCAGTGAATGTTGAAACAGGTCCTACAATCAACACGATTTCATTCAATCACATATCACTTCGAAAATCGTTTGAAAAATTGTCGAAAACAACAGGTTATGAATGGTTTGTCGATTATGAGAAAGACGTTCATTTTTTTAGTAGAGAATCAACTCTTGCGCCAGAACAAATCACAGATTCAAGTGAAAACTTTTCGGAAATATCGATTGAATGTGATACGTCACAAGTTAGAAACTCGATTGTTGTCAGAGGTGGTCGTGAAGAAGTCACATCAGATTTTGTTCAAGATTTCAAAGGTGACGGTGAAGCTCGTGAATGGATATTGCGAGAAAAACCAAAAACGATGACGAGTATTGAGCTCGACACAGGTTCAGGATTCGTGACAAAAACGTTTGGTGTTGATCCGCTCGACGATGACACTGGAAATGATTTCATGTTCAATTTTCAAGAAAAATATGTTCGTGCAACAGCAACAACTACAACACCAGATGATACAGACGATATTGTTCGAGTGACATATAAATATGAAGTTCCGGTGATCGTTAAATTGAAATCAGCACCGTCGATTGCATCAATGGTTGTGCTTGAAGGTGGTGACGGATTACATGAGCACGTTATCAACAGGCAGGATGTAGAGTCGAAATCGGAAGCGAGAGAGGTCGCATTGAGTGAAATATCAGAATGGGGCAATCCGCTTGTCACAGGCCGTTTTCAGACGAGTACGGGTCTTTTGACGGCAGGTTCTATATTCACCACAGGTCAACTTCTTACAGTGAATCTGCCGACTTGGGGAATCAGTACCGATACAGAATATCTTATACAGGAAGTGTCAATAACTTTAGTGGAAGATGGCTCTAATATCGAGTATACTTACAATGTAACATTCGGTGGACGTTTGATCGGTATTCGCGAGTTCCTTGAAGGGTTAGCAGGTGAAGAAAAAGTTGTTCTCACAACAGAAGAAATTGATCGCATCGAAGCGTTTGAAGATGTCATCAGTATCGGTGAAACAATTACACTTGAACCGAATACAAAAGACGTCACAGAATCAGTTGCAGTCGGCGAAGTTGTGGCCGAAACAATAGTGACACCGCCGTTCAAATGGGCTCCGTATACAATAGATCCAGATATAAAAGCTGTGTGGAATAAGTTTGAATGGTCATAATACAAATATATGAAAACGTCAAATAACATTTTTAATATAAAAGGAATCATGCGTGTATCTGTTTACGATACTACTTCGGAAAAAGCAAACGCACTTGAAAAAAAGATTGAAAATCATATCGCGAAAGCGTGGTATCCAAAACATCGAGATCACTATCTTGAACTTGTTGCGGAAATGAAAAGATTATTTTTGAAACGCGAGTTTGTTTGCGAGAATCTTGTCGTTACAGTCGGACGTGCAGCAATTGCTCAACGTCTTGCAAATGACACAACATACACAACGATCATCAACTATGGTGCTCTTGGATCAAGTGCAACTGCGGCAGCGAATGGTGATACAACTCTCGGAACGGAAGTGTTTCGAAAAACAGTTGCATCCGCATCGACATCATCAAATATCGCTTTCATTGATTTCTTTTATTCGAAATCAGATACGAACGGAACATACGAGGAGTTTGGAACATTCATCGATGGAACTGCGACAGTTGATACTGGTCAGATGTTCACTCACTTAATCACTGGATCATGGGTGAAAACATCATCGGAATCGATGACAGTCGCTTGTCAGTACACAATCACTTAATATGGCGAAACAAGAAATCACATTTTCAGTCACAGTTGAAATCGACGAAGAAGTCGAAAATAAACCTGCACGAATATGGTTGTATCAATTTCTGAATCGTCTCGGGTATGAACTGAATGTGAAGTCAGTGACGTATAAAAACAAAACCGTGAAAATAAAAAATAAAAAAGAACTGGTCGATCTTCCATTAAAAAAAGAGGATAAAATAAAGTAATATCATGTCAGGTTTTCCATTCACAGCAACATCAATTTCAGCAGGTGACGATGCAACTGCTGCACAATATAACGCACTTCTTACTGATATAAAACAAATTGTTCAAGATGATCAAATCGCAGGTGAAACAATCGACGGAACTCCTGTTCCGACTCCGGTGTTGTTTGTATCAGATATTTTTCAAAGAGAATATAGAACGAACTTCAATTTCGGTGATGTGTCAGCAAATACAAGATTTTCTGTTCAAATAAAACCATATAGCGCGATCACTTCAACTGATGTTCGTTTATTTTTACAAAAAGAAGGATCACCAACTGGAAACCTAACGATTGAAATACAAGGTGATAGTTCAGGTGATCCAGACGGAACTGCTATCACAAACGGAACATCAAATACAGTCGCGATGTCAGGAATAGCGACAGCGTTTGAAGAAACAACTTTCACTTTTGCATCAGCTTTCACATTAGCCGCGAACACTTTATATCATATTGTATTAAAACGTTCAGATGCAGTAAATGCATCAGATTTCGTAAGTGTTCTAGGTATCGCAAATGATTATGCGAACTTTGTCGGTAAAAAATATAGCGGTTCAGCATGGTCAAGTCACAGCTTAATGTTTGCAGAAGTCAAGCCAACAACAGGATCTTCACAATCTGTATGGCGTTCAGATGCGAACATTATCGGTTTACATTGGTATGACGGATTCGCGATCACTGATGCAACTGAAAACACGACAGTCACAGTTCAGATTCATGGACTTGTTGCAGGTTTCACTGGACTAATTGCAAACAGAAAATATTTTGTTCAAGATACAGTCGGCACAATAGGTATTTCAGAAGGAACGTATGAAATTGGAGTCGGTGAAGCTATTTCAGATACGGAACTGATCATTCGTCATTACAGTAATGAATATATGGGAAGTGAATCACTTACTGATCCGTCACCGTCTACAACATCGACGACAGATAAAGCGATTATGTATAGTGACGCAAAGAAAGTCATGAGTGCATTTTCTGCATCTGGAGATCCAGATGCTATTCAAGCTCAACTTATTGTTTTCAGAAAAGGAATGATTAGCGCAACCATGTCACAAGGTCCTAATGAAGCAACAGCTTCACTAAGTATAGGAGGTTCAGTCGTAACTGGATCAGTAAGTTCTGATACACAAAACTCTGCATGGAGTGCAGGTTTTGCGACGATATATTTTTATAGATAATAAACATCAACATTATGGAATCAGTAATACTTTCAGTTTTACCACAATTAAGCATCGGCGTTGTCGCTGTGCTTGCACTTGTGTATACAGTCAATATTTTGAGTAAGCGACATCGTGAAGAAATGGACGAAGCTCGCGAAGAACGAAAATTGAATCATCAGTCATTCATGGAGTTCATTCAATCAAACAATCACACAGTCACAGATCTTGTCAAAGAAAGTACAGAAGCAATAAAAGAAAGCCGAATGGCGATCGTTGAAAGTGGAAACTTTATCAAAAAATCAACGGAAGCATTGACGATATACAACGATAGAATGCGAAGATAAACTGTTCATAAGTATGTTCATATCATGTGGGTTCAATATGAAACTGGTATCAGAATGACACCGAGGTGGTGTCAAAATGACACCGCTTGAGGTGTCACAGTGACACCCTAACTATACTTATAAACTATAAACAAAAACTATACTTATATCATGATATTAAAAAACACAAAAAAACGAATCATTTTGAATGCAGGTCATTGGGATGATCCAGATACTCCACACATAGAAGATTCAGGTGCTTCTTGGAATAATGTGAAAGAAGCGATCGAAGTGATGAAGATTCGTGATCGAGTTTTATATTTTTTGATAAAAGCTGGATTCGAAGTGTTGATCGTACCAGACGACAAAGATCTTCGAAAAAGTATTGCATGGGCGAATCAACAAGCACCGTCACTTAATGACGGACTTGCAATTGATATTCATCTCAATTTTTTGAGTGATAAAAATGCAAGAGGTAGTGAATCATTTTTCGGATATTCCGATACTTCAAAAGAAATTGCATCAACAATTTCTTTGAGTGTCGCAAAAGAAATGAATATTCCAGATCGTGGTGCGAAACCAGATACACAAACAGCAGTCGGTTCTCTTGGTTGGATAAGAAAAACTTCGATGTGGGCTTCATTGATTGAAGTTTGTTTTCTTACTAACTCCGAAGATATGGCTATATTGCACGGCGAAAAAGGATATGAAAAAGCTGCAATGGGAATCGTGAAAGGAGTGTGTAAACTTTTCGGAACTGAATCACCGGAATATGATATTCTTGTTAAGAATGAGGTCGAAAAACCACAAAACTTTGATGCAGAAATCATCATCAAAGAAGGTGGTTCAGAAAAACATTATCAATGTAATATAAAAGACAATGACTAAATCAAAAAGTTTTTCATTTTCTACATACGATTGGTTTGGAACAATGAGAGGTTTCGGACTTTTCTTTCTCGCAGGTATGGTTGCAAATATTGGTGCAGTTGAAGCGCAACTCAATGACATGGGTGTAACTGCATTTTTGGGAACAATGATTTTGTGGGCGATTGCAGATCTTGGACGTCGTTTCTTGCGAGATTATACAATTGAAAAATAATCTTAATCGAATGCACGACGGATGTTTTGACGAATAGATACCGCTCATGGCCGTCTTTTTGTTGAAATATCCGTCGTGCATTTGACTTATCGAAAACGGAGTATATTCTACTTCGTTTTTTTGGTGTAAGTTATCAACAGTCATGAATTGCTATGAAGAGTTATGCCATATATTATAAATATAGAAGATGATTCATTACGGGCGGGGGTGAGATGACTAGCGAATGGTCTGGTTCATTCGCAAAAGCAATCAAGGAAGTTGCAATCGTAACCAGAGGGCAACACGCTTGAGTTGATATTGAAAAAATATCTATCGTCTCTGGCCGTAATGAATCATCGGTCGTAACGTTCACTTCTCAACTCACACGAACACTGTTTCCTATAAAGCGAGTTCAAGGGTACTCGTAATCAAAAAAATATCGTGTGAGTTGAGAAGTGAATGTCATTATTAAAATAATTGAAGAAGATCTATGAAACACAAAATGATTCAAGTTGAGATCGTAAAAGTTATTTCAGAACATAAGCGACGATATACAAAAGAAAATCGTCCTGAAAAGGGATTCAAGAGAGTACAAGCAATTATAAAGTGGGGTCGAGATACTGAAACAAGACACGTCGACACGAAAGACGGTGTTGTAGGATACAGACGAGTTCGAGCTTAATCGTTAAACAAAAAAGTTATGGTAAAAGAAAATCTATCAACGAAAGAAATATCATCACTTATTCGCAAAGTTCTCGCGAAACGATACGGAAACAAAAATGTTTCTGTTACTAAAGGAAAAGGAACTGCATCGGGATGGATCAATGCGATAGTAGAAGTTCCAAAAGCAAAAGATTGTTTTTGCAAAGAACGTCAACCACATTGTTCAAGTTGTTGTATTCAATTAAAAGAAACATCAGAAGAAGTGCGAAAGATTGTGTATGCAGAAATGGAAAAAAACGAAACGTCATTCATGACATATTGTGCAGATGACGGATTCAATACTGATCGAGATTGTTTCTTATTACAAACAAGAATCATTAAAGAGAACGTTTAGTCGACGATCTTGATTCTAAAAAAAGGCCATGAGTGAAAAAACATATAAAGAAGATCCGGCAGCAGAAGGGAAAGTTGCAGTTCTCAAAGAAAGGGAAGGATATATTCATCTTAAAGTGAAAATCACAAAAGATTTTTATATACCAGTTGCCGATGACAAGCTCATCGATGATGAACAGAAGTTTGCGAAACGAGAAGCGATCAAAAGAGCTATTGCACGAAATATCAACGGGTTTCAGTGGTCGGGTAGTCATATCGATTATCAAAGACAAGATGAAATCGTTGATCCGCTTTCAGTGTCGAGTGGAAGCAATGTCATTTATGTCGAAGATGTAAATAAATAAAAAGTCATGAGCATGTTATTTTGTCAGTATTGCGAACGTTTACATGACACTGATCTTCATGCAGAACATGAAGATGAGTGTGATGAGAATCCGCAAAATAAAACAGAAAAAGAAAATGAATAATGATCTAAAAAAAGTTAAAAGAATGGTGGTGAGTGCGATGATTGGTTTATTGATCATGTTTACTGTGATGATTGCAGTTGTGGTGATATATGAATCAAAAGTCGGTGAGTTGGAAGAAGAAAACAAACAATTGAAAAGTCAAGTGAGTCATTTCAAGTTATGCACATTGAATGTGGTCGAGTGTGATTTTGAAAGTTAAAATCAATATATGAAACATTTTATTCAAAGGGTTGATTCATGGATACGTTCGACGCATTGGGCTAATATTGCAATTCTATTCGTTGTCGTGGTAGGAATCACAGGAATTGTTGAAGTTGGTTTGTTCGACAAGTTTTCAGAAACAAGAGAAACAAAAACAGAGAAACAAAAAGTGATCGAACGGATCATTCAGACAGAAGATTTTCAATTGAAAATCAATGAAGAAGCAGAGCGTGAATATTATCAAAACGTACTCGATGAAGCAGTTGATCGTCTTGAAGAATTGGACGGTGGCGGTTTTGCACCAAACGCGATGAAGTCAGCATCACTTCAAGCGTACCTCGAAAATAACGATGCTATGGCCATGATTCCGTATGTTGATGAAATAGTCGAGCTCGATCGTTATATGGAAGTGGTGGCCATTGTGGCGCACGAGACGTCATTCTGTACGCGTGGAGTAGGTTCGTCGAGAAACAACTGCGGTGCGATAAAAAATACATCTGGTGATTTCAAGAAATATACGACAAAACTTGATGCGATTGAAGATGTTGCGATATTGCTGCAAACGCCACGATATAAAGATAAAACGATCGCACAAATGAACGGAACGTATTGCGTTTATGAAGGTGGTGAATGTCCTGCATGGACTGAAAACATAGAACAATACATCGAAGAAATGAAGTTGATTGCATACGCAAGTCGAATCGGTGAATAATTGTTGATAACTATTGTTGACGTAGGATAACAAATGAAATACAATGAATATATTATCAGTAATACTATACAAGTATGGTCAGAGTTAAAAAGATAGATCCGAAGAAGTGGTATTCACTTTCTGATCTAGTCGAAGGAAACTTGTTCCCATGGTGCAACGGTGACATTCGTCGATATAGACATCTCGTCAACGCAGACAAACGAAACAAGGATCATCTGAAAACGATGATCATCGGAGACGGAAAAGGAAAACGGTATCAAATGAAAGGTCAAAACATTATCAATTTTCTTGCTAAAGTCGAAAACGGTACGATTCGACTGTAAGAAATAAAAAAATAAGGTCATGAGCACAGAAGTAAAAGTATTCGATATTGATCGAATTGCGATACGAGATACAAAAGATCTGAAACAAGTTCTTGCGGTCAACTATCAAAAACAAATCAATAACTATTTCGGAGACGAAAAGAAAGCATTGAAGTTTCTAAGTAGTGTAGTGTCATCAGTTCAAAGGAATCAAAGTCTTTTGAAATGTACGCCAGTGTCATTGATAAATAGTTTCATGACAATGGCGCAACTCGAACTTATGCCGTCAGATGTATCTGGTGAAGCATACGTCATTCCATATAAAAATGAAGCGCAATTTCAGCTTGGCTATCAAGGTTTAGTCACGCTTTTCTATCGTGCAGGTGTACGATCGATTGTCGCAGAAATTGTGTATGACAAAGATCAGTTTGAATATAAAAATGGTGAAATCAATCATTCACCGGATATATTCAGTGACATCAGAGGTAACGCAAAAGGTGCATACGTTATTGTTGAATTGCAAGCAGGTGGAAAGGTTTCGAAAGTGATGAGCAAAAAAGAAATCATGCACATCGGACAAAAGTTTTCGAAATCATTCAAGTCAGATTATTCACCATGGAATGAAAAGAATGATCCGCAATTGTGGATGTGGAAGAAAACTGTATTGAAACAAGCAGCAAAACTTATACCTAAAAATGAAACGATTTTCAAAGCAATCGATGCGGACAATCAAGATTCCGTTATCGCAGGTCGACTCGAAAATGCAAACAAAGAATCAAAATCCATGACAATGGGTAACTTAATAAAAGACGATGAAAACGAAAACAAAGACGCCGATAAAAAAGACGAAAAGAAAATCGGTGACGATAAAACTGGATCTACCAAAAGTAACGAGTAGGAAACCGAAAGACGAAAACTCAACGTTTCCGCTTGATCACTATTCATATTCTTCGTTCGTGAAGTTCTGTACGAATCCGATATTGTTCAAGATCAATTATATAAACGGTGATCGATTCGATACCGCGATGAATGCATCAGCAATTCTCGGTCAAGCATTTCACAAAGCAATGGAAGTGTACTATGGCGGAGTTGATGAAATCGTTGTCACAAATGAATCAGAAGCGATTGAGCAAGGTTTGAAAGCAGGTATGGAGTTCATCGAGTTATACAATGAAAACTATATCAACTATCAAACAACGATTCCGAACAAACAAAAATTGTTCGATAAGTTCTCATTCGCATTCAATGCATACGTCAGTGAAATGCCGTACGATTCGAAAAATATTGAAATGATTTCAGTTGAAGAATTGCTTGAAGAATATATTGATATTGAATGGCGAGGTCAACGACTCGCATTGCCGATCAAATTGAAAGGATATAGTGACAAGATCATTCGTGAGGACGGAAAACTGAAAGTTGTCGACTATAAAACTGCATACGCTTTCAGTAACCCCGACAAGATCGACGGCGGAAAAATACTTCAAGCTGTGTTTTATTATCTGCTCGTATTCGCAAAGTATGGTGAAGCACCGTACTCAATGATCTACGAAGAAGTGAAACATACAAAAAACAGTAAAGGTGGAAATCAAGTTCAACAATACGAAATCATCTTCGAAGAAAATCATCAGTTCTTTGATTTCTTTTTCAGACTCTACGATGACGTGACTCGTGGGATCGGTGGCGAAATGGTGTACGTTCCGAACATTCAAGCGATGTTCGATAACGAGCTCGCAATGGTTTCATATATTCATCGTCTTGATGTGTCAGAAGAACTGGCCGAACAGATGAAAGAACAAAAAGTTGAAAACATCACTGATTTATTAAAAGCAAAATTGCAGAACGCTGCGAATATGGAAAAACTGATGAAAACAGTCGAAAAACAATTCGTATCTGCAAAGAATCTAAACTACTCAAAAATGAAAAATGAAGAAAAAATCAAGGTCAAAATGATGGAGTACGGTATGATGTTGGACTTCGATTCAAAAATCGAAGGAAACACAGTCGATCTATACCGATATACTCCTGCGATTGGGCTCAAAATGAGCCGTATCGCGAGTTATGTCGCAGATGTGGAACAAGTGCTCGGTGTGAGTGGAATACGCGTTCTAGCACCTATTCCAGACACATCAATGGTCGGTTTCGAAGTACCTCGATCAGAACGTACGTTTCCGACGTTGAAGAAGATTCCAGAAGGAACGAACGTCGCAATCGGTGTTGACGTTATGGGTGAAACGTTTCATTTCGATATGACACAAGCGCCACACATATTGATTGCAGGTGCGACTGGTTCAGGAAAATCTGTGTGTATGTCATCACTGATCAAACAATTAAACAAAGCACCGAAGAAAGATATTGAATTGCATCTTTTCGATCCGAAGATTGTTGAACTGGCACCGCATCAAGATGACAAAAATGTTGTCGAATATGCAAGTGACATCATTTATATTCACGCAGGACTAAAAAGTCTTATCAAAGAAATGAATGATCGATACAAAGTTCTTTCAGAAGCGAAAGTTCGAAGTATTGAAGAATATGACGGAAACATGCCGTATAAGTTTGTATTCATAGATGAGTACGGTGATCTGATCATGCAAAACTACATTCACGAAATAGAGACGGAAACAAATGAAGTCTATTCATCAGGTCCGCGAAAAGGTGAAACAAAAATCGATGTCGAAAGAATTGACATGAGCAAAGACATTGAAAAATATATTCTTATGCTCGCACAAAAAGCGAGAGCTGCAGGAATACATTTGATCATCGCAACTCAACGTCCGAGTGTTGATATTGTCACAGGATCGATCAAAGCGAACTTTCCGACAAAGATTGCATTCAGAACTGCAAAGGTGACAGATAGTAAAGTGATCATCGATGAAGGCGGTGCAGAAAAATTGACTGGAAAAGGTGATTGCATATTCTCGTCACAAGACGGTGACGTTCGATTACAAGCATTTAACCTCGAATAAATATGATAACTAATCGAGATCTTTGGACAGTTGAAGCAATGAATCAATACGGTGGAAGTTTTGTCAAAGCATTGGCGAAAACCGCACAAGTTGCTGATCATGTGAATCTCGCATTGATCAAGTCAACGTGGCCGGAGTATTGGAAAAGATATGAAGAAATGGGTCGCAAGTTAGAAGAACAAGAAAAATAAACACCATGAAAAGAATAATAAGACAATGGTTATGCGAACATAAAAACACTGTATGGGTGAGCACCGTGAACACTACTGTTAGTAGTGTTGAAAACAGGAAACCGAGAATGGTGAAATCAGAAACATGTCGCATGTGTGAAGATTGCAAAAAGTTTGTAAAAATAAAAACAAAGATATGAAAGACATTGAAATCAAAAGCATTGTTGTTTCATCGGAAAACCCCGATGATCGATACAGTGGAAAATCATTCGCGGAACTTGTCGCGAGTGTCAAAGAAAAAGGAGTGTTGATGCCGATTCTAGTTCGAACCAAAGGTCAAAAGTTTGAAGTTGTGGCCGGAGCTCGACGATTAAAAGCGGCACAAGAAGTCGGATTGAAAAAGATTCCTGCTCGTGTCGTGAAGATGACTGATACCGAAGCGCGTGAAGCACGAATCGTTGAAAACCTACAACGTAAAGATGTGCATCCACTTGAAGAAGGTGAAGCGTATCGCACATTGATCGAATCAGGAAACAAAACAAAGTACGACATAAAAGAACTCGCACAGCAAGTCGGAAAATCAGAAAAGTACGTTCGTGATCGAATGGTGCTCACGAACCTAACAGAGAAAGCAAAAAAACTTGTGCGAGAAAAAAAGATGCCTCTCACACATGCTGTGATTATTGCTCGGGTTGATGAAGCAAAACAAAAGAAAGTCCTAACGCCGTATATTCAGGAATATCATTTTTCTCGCGATCAACTCGTTGATCAACTTGAAGAAAATACATTCAAAGAATTGATGAAAAGTCCACCATGGAAAGATGACGAACAAATAAAATCGGTTCTTGATGAAGGTGATCTCGACGGCGAGCAAGTAGATCTATTCGGTAAAAAAGCAGATGATGAATATCGTGATCCGATTGCGTTTGCTCGAAAAATGGCCGCATATATTCAGATGAAGATCAAAGAAGCGAAAGATGCGAAAACATCATTGCTTAAAATCTCGACTGATTGGGGTGATGCAAAAACAAAGGGTGTACTTTCAAAGAATGACTATTCAAGACTAGAAAGCAAAGCCGATCAAAAGACTTCGAAGAATCCGCAGAATGCGATTGTTGTTGAAGGAAGTGATCTCGGAATGATATATGTCGTCACTATTGAAAAGGAAGAATTGAATACAGGTCACTACGCAGGATCAACGTATAAGTTGAGTGCGAAAGAAAAGAAACAACGTCAAGATGAACGAGAAGAAACGAAGAAAAAAGCGGAAGCACATCAAAAGTTGATCACAAAAATTGTCGCGAAAGTAGAAAAGTCATCCGCAGCGAAAGACAAAAAAATGGTGAAAGTTCTGTACGAAATGAAAGTGAAAAACGTCGGATCAACAGTCACACGTCCAATATGTAAACGTCGCGGAATTGAAGCGATACGCGTCAAGGATTCATGGGGTGGTGACGGAACGCATCTCGATTATAGTCTGGCACTTGAAAAAGCTGCAAAAAAGATGAGTACACCTCAATTGATGGGTGTCGTAGTCGAAGCGTTTTGCAATAGCGTATATGATATGGAATCAGTGAAAAAAATCGACAAAATATTATCAACTAAAACAAAAAAATGTTAGATCTAGCAATAAAACAAATCGGACATATATTGAGTCTGGCAGATCAAGGCGAAATGACTTTCGATGATGCAGTAAAAATGATCGGTGAAATAAAAGTTTCGAAGTTCAAAAAAGACAGCGAAACTTTGAATGTCGATATTTCATTGATGTTCTTCGCAGGTTCGGGAAAAGATTCGAAGTTCACGTTGTCGTCAATTGGCGGAACTGAATGCAAAATCACAGCAGAAAAACTTTCGGAGTTTACAAAGTCAACGTTGTTATGGAAGTTGAAGTTAAAAGACATCGAATTGAATCAGATCAAGGAAATGATTCTCGCGTATGAAGGCGCACTTGAACGATACGGTCACTTCGATGATAAAGAATAAAATCATGCGACAAATTGAAAATATAGCAGATCTTGGACGTGTAGAAGTCATTGACGAATTGCGATACGTTGCACGTCCGACGTGGTTTCATCAATTACTTGAATTGAGTACACCGATGTTGAAAGCGATTCTGATGTTTTATCACACAGGTGGTGACGATTCAGAAGTGATCAACATGATCAAAGAAAATACAAAGGAAGTAAAAATCTTTTCTGCGACTGTTATCGTAAAAGATAAATGCAATAACGAAGAACATCGAGTGAAATTGAGTAACAGAGATACTTTGATCATTACAAAAGAAAAGACAACTATTGAAGGGGGTCCGTGGTGGTTGAGACCTACATTGAGAAAGTACCTTTCAAGTCATTATGTGTCATGAGTCAAAAAGTTGATTATCATCAAGGAAAAATCGGTTCGTTTGTGAAAGTCATTGTCGGCTTGATCAAGAAGAATCCTCAAATGATCGACGATATTGATTATCTGAAAGCACATCTTGTTCAAGTATTTCCGGAACTGAAAGACAAAGCGAAATGTCCGAATTGTGAAGCATCGATGAAAGAATATATATATGTTCTCGATTGTTGGGATGCATTGTTACTTCTTGAAATGGCAAAACAAGTCCGCGAAAAAACAAGAAAAGATATTTCATTCACAATTGCGAATCAAGTTCGTGTTCCAGAATTGCCGACATCGCATTCAGTTAAGTGTAGAACAACACAGTCTGCAAAACTTGGTTTGATCACACAATTAAAAAACAAAGAAGGAAAACGAGTGTCGGGAGTGTGGGTTATCACAAAGCGAGGTTTTGAAGCGTTGAAAGGTGAACCAGTTCCGAAAATGGTCAAAGTGTGGCGAAAACGAATTGAAGAACGTTTTGAAGAGACGGTCACACTCGATGAAGCATTGAAAAGTCACACAAAATATGTTCAACAGATTATCAAAAAAGGTAGGAATCCAGTGGAAGATCATCGACAAACAGTTGAAGAATATGATTCATCAGAATGGTTTGATTTCGATGTTCATGCGGGATCATTATTCTAGTTTCCACAGGTTATACACAAAATTGTTGATAACAGGTGATGACTACTCTCTACTTGCTTGATATAATGTTAAAAAAGGTCATGAGCACTAACAACCCTAAAATTGAAATAAGAGACTTGAGATCAGGCGACTGGTTATGGACACATAAAACTGTTTTGTTCAGTCCTTATATTTCAGCATCAGATTTCAAAGTATATTCTGGACTTGCATCGTATGCAGGAAATCTTGATCAAAAGTCATGGCCGTCATTGTTGACACTAGCAACGAAACTTCATATTGGTAAAAGTACAGTCATTCGATCATTGAAAATACTTGAAGCGTGTAAATTGATTCAGATCGATCGTCGCGACGGAACGAGCAACTTGTATTCACTTCTTCATTTTGATGATGTTGAAGCACCGACAGCACCGAAAAAAACTCAATCATCACATCATAGAATGATCAAGTTCTTTCACGAAACCACACAGAAAACAAGAAAGATTACTCCAGTATGGAATCCACGAGATACTGCACACTTAAAACGAGTTCTTGAAATGGCCATATTGTCAGAAGATCAACTCGAACAATTGATGTTGTATTTCTTGGCTTCACCACAATTCAAAAAGTTCACTCCGTCAATGGCGACATTCTTTTCAGCAGGGATATTCAATGGACTTCAAAACACAATGAAAAACGATCCGAACTTTTGGAAAGATCTCGATTCATTTTCAGCATCAATAAATAGTTCGACATTGTTTGAAGTAAAACGTTCGCATATTCCAGAACGATCGATGTCTGAAATGATTGAACAATTATCAAAAAAGATGTCGTTAAATAAAAAAACTGAACATGTTGCAGCATAGCGAACACATCACTTTCACAATAGTCGGAAACGATCGAGGGAATCATGACAATGCATTGCCGAAATTGAAGATGACAGGAAAACAACACTGGACGCCGAAAGCACAGAAATATGTGAGATACAAAGAGTATGTTCTCGCAACGTTTTTCAAGGCAGTGAAAGATCATCCAGAATACAGAGAGTTCATGCGTAATGCTGCACTAACAAAAAAGCCACTTAATACAACAAGAGATCGCAAGGGTAGAATGGAAATCGCGATTCAGTGGAAGAACCACGCACACGGTGATCCTGAAAATATATTCGGAGCGATAGCGGATTCAATATTCGGTGATGACAAATATCTTGACGGATCATTTGCATCACGGCTTTCGGATAATAAACAGGCAAAGGTCGACGTGGTGATATATTTATAAATAACTAATTGAACAAAATGTCAAAAATAGTAAAAAATCTATATAAAGTAAAGTTCCGACACACTAAGAACGAAAACGAAGATAAAACAGAAATGAATGTTATTGCTGTAGATATGGAAGAAGCATTGAAAAAAGCGTCGGAAAACAAAGAAATTGTGATGTCTGGAAAAGATGATCCAGTAATAATCACAGGGGTCGAATTGGAAGTCAGTATCGATGTTGAATAATAACCAAAAAACAGAAAATGAAAAACATGAGATTGCGACATAAAAAACTCGCAAAGAAAAGAGCTCAAAGAAAAGATTTCAGAAAACGATTGTATATAAATAGGAACGTTCCGACTAAAAAAGAAGAAGAACGTATCGAAAAATATCGATCGGTTGAAGAAAAAAACGTTTTAGTCGGTAGAGAATACAGAAACGGAAAGTTCGTTGAAGTCATAAAGAATGTTCAACGATTCAAAGCAAACGGAAGTCCTAAAATTGAACACGTTGGATATAAAACAAAGATCAAGAAAACGAAACAATATCGTTTTCATGTGAAAGGAAAACGACATGAACCGTTAGAAGATAGTGCAGATCGAGAAGTAGGAATGATTGCATATCCGATGTCTAAAAAATATCGTGGACGTGCGAAAAAAACATTAAAAAATAACAACTAAAAAATAGTATCATGACAGAAACAAAAGGAAATATCGAAGAAACAAGAAAAGGAAATGAAGTGTTTGACTTCAATTCACACGGTGTACTTACTTATAAAGAAATAATTGTTCAACAATTGAACTACTGGCGAAACAAGCATATTGAACGAGTGATGTCATTTCATGAAGCTGTGGCGCGTAGAGAAAAGCATCCTAAGGCAATGATTGTTGTCGGTACGAATCCGCAAACAGGTCAAGACAAAGAATTGTCAATAACAGCGATATGTGAAAAAAGACTTCCTGCTGCGATTGAATCAAAGTTTCATGTCAAGACTCTTGAAACTATGCTCACAGAAGTTGAAAAAAGTGAAGATGCACTTGCAGAATCTTGGAGTGATGAATCTCTTGTCGCACCTGCGATTGAATCTCCGTTAAGTGGAGAAAAGAAAGACGACGACACAGAAGAAACAAAATAACAACATGAGTGAAAAAGATCAAAAAACACGAATATCGTTGAACAAATTGATCGGTTGGGATAAGAATCCGCGTGTCATCGATGAAGATGAATTGCAACGACTGAAAAATCAATTGGTATCACTTGGTGAATACAAGCCGTTGATCGTCACAATGGACGGTGAAAATGCGATTGTGCTCGGTGGAAACATGAGACTGAAAGCACTTCGAGAGATCCACAAAGAACAAAAAAATGATCTCGAAAAAATCGCGATATGGGTTTCGATTGTAGATGCACCAGACGACAAAACTCGTCTTGAATATGCACTTTCAGACAATGATCGTGCAGGTCG
>VAPL010245204.1_pt1 | contig 22812 bp, 20 predicted proteins | sample 3395061 | NCBI WGS metagenome assembly VAPL01 (sample SAMN08290444, study PRJNA428436) | hydrothermal vent metagenome | isolation source: Deep-sea hydrothermal vent chimney 2 | place: Pacific Ocean: Juan De Fuca Ridge | depth 2182 m m | reverse complement strand
ATTTTGATCACATCCGACAACGATGGTGAATTACCCACGGCTGCATGAATTAACATGGAATCCGATTTTTCATTCAACCATTTTTGCACCTGACGCTTGGGTTTAGAACCGAGTGATTTTCTTCCAATAACACCTGAACGCATAATTTGCACAAAGTTGCGTAACATTTTGCCATTATCGATGACCTGCTTGAAGGTTTTTTCCATTAAACCGTCATTAACGAAATCATCACTATTGCTCGCTAATACCGCTGTTAATAAAGCCGGTACATCTTTCATATAACCACGTTGACGGGCATAGATAGCTGTTTTTGCAATAAACTGCGGTTCAATATGTTGCGTGATATCGAGTATGTTATTTAATTGCAACGTTGCATCGGAATAAAATGCGTTATTGAAACATCCGGTAACCGCGTATTGTGCTAATGCGTGTTTATTTGAAAGCGCATAGGCACCGCTACCTGCTTCGTTTAACGTATCGGTGTTAGCTGGCATTTTTCCAACAACCGATTTGAATAATGCTTTGTTTGCCATGATAATTTCCTTTTTCATTTATTAATGATGTAATAGCAATGCCTGTGCCAGTGTTTGTTTTTAGTCGAAAAATATTTTTAACTCATTGATTTTATTAAAATAATAAATCAATTTTTGAATTTAAAGCGAAATACGGTATCGTGTTAAATCGTTATAATCTATAATATTAGATAAATAGTTATAATTTTAGATATGTTATTGATATGAAGAAAACCGTGGTAATAGGATTATTAGGCATCAATTTGGATTCCGGTCCGAGAAGTGTCGCTCGATGGCAGAAGTGGCGTCCGAGCATTGATATTTGTCGACATGATGATTTCGTGATTGATCGATTTGAACTGTTACACCAAAAACGATACCGGCAACTAAACAAATCAATTATGGACGATATCGCCGCTATATCGCCTGAAACCACCGTTAACTCAAATTTAATCGAATTTAGAGACCCGTGGGATTTTGAGGAGGTGTATGCGGCATTGTATGAATTTGCTAAGTCATATCCTTTTAATACTGATAAAGAAAATTACTTTTTTCATATCACAACCGGAACACATGTTGCCCAAATATGTTTTTATTTGTTAACCGAGGCGAGGTATTTTCCAGGAAAATTATTGCAGACTTCGCCCCCAAAGCGACAAAAATCGGTGGATCTGGGTAGTTATTCGATTATCGATTTAGACTTATCAAAATACGACAGTATTGCAAATCGTTTTAAGAAAGAACATCAGGAAGGAACAACCTATTTAAAATCGGGTATTAAAACTAAAAACAAACGTTTTAATGCTTTAATTAGTCGAATCGAACAAGTCGCCATTAAATCAAAAGCACCAATATTATTAACGGGGCCAACGGGTGCAGGTAAATCCCATTTGGCCAAAAAAATATATGAACTCAAAAAAACTCGCAGCTTAATCGCAGGTAATTTTGTTGAAGTCAACTGCGCGACTATTCGCGGTGACAATGCCATGTCAACGTTGTTTGGACATAAAAAAGGCTCTTTTACTGGCGCATTAAAAGATAGAGATGGGCTGCTTCGTAGTGCGGATAAAGGTATATTGTTTCTGGATGAGATAGGTGAATTAGGTCTTGATGAGCAAGCGATGTTGTTACGAGCAGTAGAGGAAAAACAATTTTTACCGGTAGGCGCAGATACTGAAACATCAAGCTCGTTCCAGTTAATTGCTGGTACCAATAGACAATTATCAAAGCGAATTATAACCGGTGAATTTAGAGAAGATTTATTTGCAAGGATTAATCTTTGGACATTTGAACTACCGGGTTTAACTGAACGCAAGGAAGATATTGAACCCAATTTGGATTACGAGCTTGAAAAGTTATCAGAACAGGAAGGTATATTATTGAGCTTTAATCGGGAAGCTCGAAAAACCTTTTTAAGTTTTGCTACAGCAGCAAATGCCAAATGGACAGCTAATTTTCGTGATCTCAATGCCAGTGTGGTTCGGATGGCTACTTTAGCTAATGGTAAACGTATTAATATCACAAATGTTGAAGAAGAAATTGAACGACTTAATAACGCGTGGATTAATTTGCAATATATTGATAATAATCATGAGGTATTGGCCAGTGTACTTAGTCTCGACGAAATATCGGCTATTGATGCCTTTGATCAACCACAGCTTTCAAATGTTATCACGGTTTGTCGAGATTCAAATTCACTCTCTGATGCCGGTAGAAAATTATTTTCAGTGACTAGAGCAAAACGCAAGAAAACCAATGATTCTGATCGGTTAAAAAAATATTTAGCCAAATATAATTTGCAGTGGAAAGATTTAGTTCAATAAAATGGTTTTTGATAATTATCTTGGGTTATACTAATTTAAAACCCTATTATATTAAAAGTGACTGGTTTCAATGGACTTATTTTCTCAAGCAGGGGCTGAACCTTTAAATTTGTTACCCAAAGAAGGCATCGTAAATTATTATGGTGTCTTAATGTCTGCCGCTCAAGCGCGTGATTATCAACACAATTTGTTAGACACGATTAAATGGCAAAATGACGAGGCGGTTATTTTTGGCAAACGGATAGTGACAAAACGTAAAGTTGCTTGGTATGGTGAAAAACCGTTTAAGTATACTTATTCAAGTATTACAAAAACGGCATTACTCTGGACAACCGAGTTATTAGCACTCAAAAAGTTAGTCGAGCATAAAACCGGAGAAACGTTTAATTCCTGTTTGCTTAATTTATACCATGATGGCAGTGAGGGGATGGCGTGGCATAGTGATGCTGAAAAAGATTTAAAAAAGAACGGTGCTATTGCTTCATTGAGTTTTGGTGCAGAACGAAAGTTTTGTTTTAAACATAAAAAAACCAAGGAAAAAATTTCATTGGTTTTGCAACACGGTAGTCTGTTGGTGATGAAGGGCACAACGCAGGATTATTGGTTACACCGCTTACCACCCACTAAAACGATTAATCTACCTCGAGTTAATTTAACATTTCGAACCATCATTAATGATATGACATAATATATGTTTGTATGGTGACAACGCTATTAAATAATAAATTGCCGAAAATTGAAATTTTTTTGAAATATATTGCTTCAAAGGAGGGGCAGGATGTAGTGAGGAAGGTCGGTTTTATATCACAGAATTTGCAAGCGCTGGATATACGTGCGAGTAATCGTTATCCAAAAGAATACCGACAATTTGTTAAACGGGCTCGTCGTTTATCAGTTAATTTTCGGTTTCATAAAACAACTTTGCAGCCAGATAGTCGGGCAACAAAAGATTTAGAACGGGTAGCGAGTTACATTAAAAAGAATAATATCAAAAAAGTGATGTTGTTTGGCTTTTCTGAAGATGCTCGTATTCCGATTTATAACATTTCCTTATCGGAATCGCGAGCTGATTTTATTGAATATGAATTGCATAAACTTGGCGTGGTAGTAAATCATATAAGGGGTTACGGTGCGATCGATTCTGTTGCGGAAAATACGGCCAAAAGCAGAAACCGTCGGGTTGAAGTTTGGGTGCGTTGAGGTGTTTAGTTAATTATTTTCAAAAAAGTAGATTTTTCTGCTAAATACGATTTAAATTCTTTTGCTGTTAGTGGTTTGTTAAAATAATATCCTTGGCCTATATCACATTGTTTGGTGCGTAACATTGATAGTTGTTCAATCGTTTCGATACCTTCGGCAATAACTTTTTTATTGAGGGTGTGGGCTAAGGCAATAATGGATGCAGATATTGCAATGGCATCTTCGTCGTTGGGAATGCCTTCCATAAACGAACGATCAATTTTTAGCGAGTCTACCGGAAGTCGTTTTAAATAACTCAGGGATGAATAACCTGTACCAAAATCGTCAATTGATAGCGTGATTCCCATGGCATTTAGCTCGTTTAAAATTGTAATGGTATCGATTCTATCTTCCATTAATAAACTTTCGGTAATTTCGATTTCAAGATTTTTAGCTGACATGTCGGTTTCAACTAAAATTTTAGTGACCATGGGTATAAAGTCTTTTTGTATAAACTGTCGGCTAGAAACGTTAACGGCAATTCGATTAAGCTGTATATTGTTATTTTTCCAATGGGCAAACTGTGAGCAGGCAGTGCGCAAAACCCATTCTCCAATGGGTTCAATTAAGCCATTGTCTTCAGCTATTGGAATAAATATTTCGGGTGATACAAAACCGCGCTCAGGATGATTCCAACGTATTAGTGCTTCTGCACCAATTACTTTTCCTGTAGATAAATCAATCTGTGGTTGGTAGCGTAATGACAGTTCATTTCGTTCTATTGCAAATTGCAAGTCGCGTTCAATATTGGTTCGTTCTAAATCTTCGGTATTCATTTTTTCTTCAAAAAATTGATGTCGGCCACGTCCCTGTTCTTTTGCTCGATACATTGCAGCATCGGCATTTCGTAGTAATTCATCAACAGTTTTACCATCATCAGGATAAATAGAAATACCAATACTGGAATTAATAAATACTTCATGACTATTAATTGTTAATGGTTCGGCTAATTTTTTTATAACATTTTCAGCAATAATACTGGCTTCTTTAGGTTCTTTTACGTTGGAGATAACTAAGGTGAATTCATCGCCACCTAATCGTGCCACGGTATCAGTATCACGAACACAGTGATTTAATCTATCGGCGGTATGCTGTAATAATTTATCACCAATGGAGTGTCCAAGGGTATCATTGACTTGTTTGAACCGGTCGAGATCGATAAATAGCAATGCAACTTTATGCTCTTCTTGATTGGCGTGAATTATTTCCTGGCTTAATCGGTCTGCAAATAACTCTCTATTAGGTAGTTTTGTTAAAGTGTCAAAATGTGCTTGTTGATATAATTTAATATCTCGTTTGGTTGTTGCTAATGCTACTGCTAATCTGTCGGCAATATCTCGAACTTGTTTTAAATCTTCATCGCTTAATTCAACTTGTTTCTGAAAACCAAGGTTAATGACAGCTGTTATTTTATTCTCTAAAACAATTGGAAATACACAGGCGTAATCAGTATTACGATCTGATAAATGTTTAAGATATTTTGTTTTGTCGGTTTTAATATTAATGTATTTATGATTTTTGTTAGATAATAATAAATTAAAGTTGTTTTTCGTGAAATTTGATCGTTCAATTTCTGGTGATGTATCTTGAGTTTTTTCGGTATTGTATAAATAACTTTGTGCAATGTCGTTATTGTTTGAGTCGATTATGGTTATACTGACTAAATCCGTTGTTACGATTGAATGTAAGCGTTGTAATATCGTTGATATAACGTGCTCAAGATTTGGGTTGGTTAGAATAAGATGATCAATATTTGATAAAGTTGTTAGTGCATTAAACTGTTTACTTAGTTTTGTAGTCATGGTGTTAAATGAATTTGCTAGCTCTTGAAATTCATCATCACTTCCCACTTCTACTTTTTTACTAAAATCGTTATTTGAAACACTGCGTATACCGGATATAAGTTTTTCAAGTGGCACTAAGCTGCGTCGAATTTGAGAGACGCTGAGTAACACGGTAAATAATAGCGACAAAAATATTATGGCTGGAAATATATTGGTAAAGGTTTTAATTGGTAATAAAGCTTGGTATTCCGCTTGGCTTGATATGATAGTCCAATTTTGTGAATTAAATAAAGATTTTAAATACAGACTCCAAGAAGCAGCAAGATAGTTATCACCATTATGTTGCCATTCAAAATGAGATGCTATATGTTTGGTTTTAGCTGATTTAATCGAGCTTAGCATTGACGTTGTTTTTTTGTCTGAACAAAATAAAACATCTTGAACATTATTTAATACACATATATTCGTGGAATACGGTAGTGCGTCATTATTGCCCCACAGATAATTTGGGTTTACTTCGGCAATAACACCAACGCCATTGAGTTGTAATTTACTTAGTTTAAGTGAAACAAATAACGACGAGCGATTATCTTCGTTGTGTTTAAAATAAAATTGCGTGCCACTTCTGGAATTTGTTGTTTTTTGGGCTTCTGGAATTATGATTTTATCACCAAACAACATTTGTATTTTGCCTTTACTATTAATATAGGCAAGCTTGTTTAATTCATTATTGAAGTGTTTTCGATAAAAATCAGATTTTACGTGGCTAGATTGTAAGCTGACTGAAATATTTTTTAGTTTATTTTCTATGAATAAAATTCTATCCATTAAACCAACACCGTAATACTTACTCGATTGACGTAGTTGAGTTTGGGCATTTTTTACCAGTAAGTCGCTAACGTAGGTGAATGATAAAATAGCGATCGCTAGAATGGGAATTAAAGCCGATAATAAAAATTGGCTAGTAACACGGCGGGCAACTTTACTACTTAGAAAGTTAAAATTAGTACCAAAGTTTAATTCGCACTTCTCAATTTGCTTTTTAATACGTTTTAGAAATTGCTTAAAAATTAATTTTAATTTATTTTTCAAACTGGCTAGACCTTATTAACGGGGTAAAATTTTAAAATCAGGAATAACGAATAACTTAATAAATGGGCAGGTATATTAAGTTGTTATATCGGGGTAATTTAAACTGTTCATTCAGTATTGTTACTCAATTGCTTAGTGAGTTATGTTTGATGAACTACCGTATGCTACTAATGTAGCGGAGCCACCTTGCTACAAAATAGCTAGACTTTACTCTATGCTTGTTGAGTTTCCCAACCATGAAGCGTTCTATGATGGACTGGCCTGAAATAGAATTTGCAGTTTGCTTGTTACTAAAGACTGCACTTGGAGCAGTTGGGGATGCCTACTCAATGTGCAGTACGATAGACTATTTTTTGGGCAGGGACAAATTAGATAACGATAATACCGATATAAATTAGTAACTTAGTGGGAATTCGATATTTTCGATATCGCGAGTTGGTTTAGCTGGATAGTGTTGATTTGATACTTTTACTGACATTTCCCATATCAGCACGACCGCTGAGTTTGGGTTTGAGCTGAGCCATCACTTTGCCCATGTCTTTCATGCTGCTGGCACCGCTATCGGCAATAGCTTGCTCGATTAGGCTTAATATTTCAGCTTCGCTTAATTGCTCGGGCATGTAGGTTTGGATGATAGCCAGTTCAAAAACCTCAATTTCTTTAAGATCATCTCGACCTGCAGCTTCAAATTGACTGATGGAGTCTTTACGTTGCTTGATCATTTTTTCAAGCACAGCAATAACTTGAGCATCATCATTGAGCTCAATGCGTTGATCAACTTCAATTTGCTTTATTGCAGCGGTGATAAGCCGCAAAACAGCGAGTCTCGGTTTATCTTTAGCACGCATGGCGTGCTTCACGTCATCAGTAATTTGTAGTTTTAAGCTCACGTTGCTTTAATATCGAGTTAGTTTGGCTAAAGTGTGAGGAACTGTACTTAATACATACGCTTACGGTGGATACGTTCGCGATTAACCTTCTTCTGGTGACGCTTAACAGCAGCTGCCATTTTACGTTTACGAACTGCAGTCGGTTTTTCATAAAATTCACGGCGACGTGATTCTGATAAAACGCCGGCTTTTTCGCAAGCACGTTTGAAACGACGTAAAGCTACGTCAAAGGGTTCATTTTCTCTTACTCGTACATCAGGCATCTTGTGGTCAGTCCTCGACTGTTAAACGATTCAAATTATTGGAACGCGCAATTTTACTGCTGGGCATCGGTAATTGCAAAGGATCGTTAAGGTTTTATGCTAAATAATGCAAATAAAAGTCAAAAATATCCCTTTTGGTGTAGTAGTCGTGCCTATTTGGGTAATTATTGTCATATTGCAGGTAAACTATTTTGTTCGACTGGCTGTATCTCTTGCGATTATATCGGTACAGTTGCGTGAAATAATAGCCATAATGTGATTAAAAATAACCAATGATAGTTTTAGGATTAGAAACTTCGTGTGATGAAACTGGCGCAGCAATTTATGATAGCGAGCGTGGTTTATTATCGCATGCGCTTCACAGTCAAATCGATATTCATGCTGAGTTTGGTGGTGTGGTGCCCGAGCTTGCCTCGCGGGATCATATCCGCAAATGCATTCCGATGATCGAGTCGGTGTTACAGCAGGCAAAGCTAACCAAGCGCAACATTGATGCAATTGCATACACCGGTGGACCGGGTTTACAAGGGGCATTATTGGTGGGGGCGGCAGTCGCCCGAAGTTTGGCTTTTGGGCTGAATATTCCGGCTCTTGCCGTACATCATATGGAAGGGCATTTATTAGCACCGATGCTGGAAGAACCTGCGCCTGAGTTTCCGTTTTTAGCGCTACTGGTTTCGGGTGGTCATACACAATTGGTTCAGGTTGAAAGTGTCGGGCATTATAACTTGCTCGGTGAATCTCTGGATGATGCGGTGGGCGAGGCTTTCGATAAAACAGCAAAACTACTGGATTTACCCTATCCGGGAGGGCCTGAATTAGCGCGTCTCGCCGAACAAGGTCAAGTCGGGCGGTTTAAATTTCCTCGACCGATGACAGACCGTCCCGGTCTTGATTTTAGTTTTAGCGGTTTAAAAACCTTTGCCATGAACACCATCAGTAAAGAATGTCAGGCCATTACCGATAACCAACAAAAGCAGCAGTGCCGTGCTGATATCGCCCGTGCTTTTGAAGAAGCAGTCGTTGCTACAATGGTGATTAAATGCCGTCGTGCATTAGAGCAAACCAATTTACAGCGTCTAGTGGTTGCCGGCGGAGTGAGTGCCAACCAACGTTTACGACAACATTTAACGGAGTTGATGTTGTCACGCTCAGGCACAGCCTATTATCCTAGACCGTTATTTTGCACCGATAATGGTGCGATGATTGCGTATGCGGGCTGCTTGCGTTTAATGGCCGGTGAACAACAGGATCTTGGTTTTTCAACCAGAGCACGCTGGCCGATGACCGAATTGACTTCGATAAACGCAGTTGAACTGAAATAAATAACGCAGGAAATGTAATTTTTTATTACATTTCGGGTGGCTATCTATTACCCTTAATAGCTTATGTAAAAATCTATTCTACTGTCAGATTGGGATAACGGACAATTTTTATCAATGGGATGATGGAATGATTCTAATACAATCATAATAATTTATATCATTATCATAAATGGGGGAGTGAGTAACATGTCAGAAGGAAATCAGTATCAAGCACCAAGCAGTAATGTTGAACAAGCATCAAGCACCGAATACGGCACCGTTAATTGGTTATCAGCCAGTGGTCGTCTCGGACGAATTCGATATATCGCTTATAGTTTTGGCCTATCATTTGCGGCGATGATCGTCATCGGGATTGCCATGGCAATGTTTGGTGCGGGTATGTCGATGTTTGCCGGTGGTGGAGAAACCGCTAATGCCGGAATGGGGATTGGGGCGATAGTTTTTATGCTGGTTATTGGTGTATTGTACCTAGCCGTTATCGTGGTATCAATTATGTTGGTTATCCAACGGGTGCACGACTTTAATGCTAGTGGTTGGCTGTGTTTGTTGTATTTTGTACCACTGGTTAATTTAATTTTCTTTTTGTTGTTATTATTTCTTCCTGGAACCGATGGTGAGAATCAATATGGTTTAAAAACACCACCAAATGGTGGCGCAACGATTGTTGTTATCATCATTGCATTATTAATTCCGGTGATGGGAATATTAGCGGCAATATCAATACCGGCTTATCAAGGTTATATCGATGCTGCAAGACAAGCGCAAATGGAACAATCGCGTTAATACTATCATTACAAGGAGTCAGCAATGTCTGAACAAAATCCATACCAACCTCCTGCAACTGAAATTGGAAGTGGTGAGGCACCCAGATCAAACGGGCCGGAATTAGCAAGCCCGTGGATACGATTGCTAGCGGCGATTATCGATATGTTAATTTTACTGATATTTATTATTCCACTGCAATTTTCAATGGGTATTTATGATGGCTTTCCAGAAAAAATGGTTGAGCCTGATATTCAAACAACGTTGTTAATGGCTGGTATTGCAATTTTATTTTATGTTGTTGTTAATGCGTATACCTTACATCGTAATGCACAAACAATTGGTAAATTAATTTGCAAAATAAAAATTGTTCAAATGGATTTTTCTAACGCAACTTTTTCACGAATAATTTTTAGGCGCTATCTTCCTATAACGTTTGTATCGCAAATTCCAATTGGTGGTGCGATTGTTGCTTTAGTTGATGTGTTAATGATATTTCGCAAAACACGGCAATGTCTGCATGATAATATCGCTGGAACTGTCGTCATTAAGGCATAAAAGCATTATTTAATGTTAGATACTAGACGCGCTATCGAGACACCTGAAGGTGTTGAAATTCAATTACGTGTAGCAGGGCCCTTTGTTCGGGGGCTTGCTGCATTTTTGGATATTATTGTGATGCTGCTGGTGGCATCGGTGCTGGCTCAATTTTTAGTTTTTTTTGGAAAAATTGGCAATGCGCTGTTAACACTGGTGATGTTTTTTTTCTATTGGTTTTATCCGGTGGTTAGCGAAATGTTCATGGGGGGGGCCACCATCGGTAAAAAAGCACTGAATATAAAAGTATTACACGATGATGGCACCGAAGTATCGTGGCAGGCATCAATCATTCGTAACATTCTGCGGTATGTTGATTTCTTACCGTTTGGTTATTGTTTTGGTTTTCTCTGTATTATCTTTAACGCGGATTTTAAACGTCTCGGTGATTTTACTGCTGGCACGCTGGTAGTATATACCGATAAAGAAATTAAAAACGATGATATTCCGGTTATTAGTCCATTGATGCCTCGTTGGCATTTAAAAACCGATGAGCAATTAGCTATTTTGGGTTTTGCCGAACGACTAAAAATGTTATCACCGCAACGTCAAAATGAATTAAGTGAAATACTAAGCGAACTCACCGGCAAGCAGGGCGAAGCCGGAACCACCGAAGTTGTTCAATACGCAAATTGGATAGTGGGCAGACGATGAAACAAGACGACTTTATAAAAAAATACCAAACTCAATGGCAAGATTTTTCTAATTGGTTAGAATTAAAAAATTTAACCGCACGGCAACGAAAAAAATCGACATTAAGCGGTGTTGATACCTTTGATGCTGCAACTAAATTAATGCCGCATCGTTACCGTCAAATCTGTCACCATCTGTCTTTGTCACAATCGCGACACTATAGCCCTAAATTAGTCGCGCAATTAAATCAGTTAGTATTACAAGGGCATCAGTATTTATATAAATCCAATTATCGCAGTTCGAAATTTTTAAAATTTTTATTTGTCGATTTTCCGGTGTTACTGCGTCAAGAGGCAAAACTATTTTGGATTTCATCCTTTTTATTTTATGTGCCACTGTTCGCGATAGTTTTTCTTATCAATAATAACCCGGAATTAATTTATAGCATCTTATCGCCAGAGCAAGTAGCGAATATAGAATACATGTACAACCCCAATGCCGAGCATATTGGTCGCGGTCGAGAAGTTGATGGCGATTTTGAAATGTTTGGTTTTTATATTTTTAATAATATTTCAATTAGCTTTCAAGTATTTGCAACTGGAGTGTTATTTTGTATTGGTAGTTTATTTTTTTTAATATTTAATGGTCTCTATATTGGAGCCGTTGCCGGTCATCTTATTTACATCGATTATAATGTCACCTTTCTATCATTTGTCGCAGGGCATAGCGCATTAGAACTAACCGCCATCGTTATTTCCGGGGTTGCCGGCATGCGCCTTGGCTTGGCCTTAATTAAACCCGGACGCTACACCCGGGTGGTGGCATTAAAAAATGCCGGCACACTAAGTTTAAAACTAATGTATGGCGTGTTTTTAATGTTATTAGCCGCCGCTTTTGTTGAAGCGTTTTGGTCATCTAAAAGCATGATCGAACCACAAATAAAATATACCGTTGGCATCGTGATGTGGCTGTTATTAATAGCCTATTTCTTGTTGCTGGGGCGTGGTTATCAAGATTCATGAGAATTGAAGATATCACAACCGAAGTTAGGCCACGCACCGCATGGGAATCCATCGATCTCGGTTTACGCATGGTGCAAACTTGGTTTAAGCCGATTATCTTATCGTGGTTAATGATAGTGTTGCCTATTTGCAGCATCATCTATATTTTATTATACCAACATCCGGTGTTATCGATTTTTGTTATGTGGTGGTTAAAGCCAATTTTTGATCGAATACCATTATTCATAGTCAGCCACAGTGTGTTTGGTGATATTCCTACGTTAACAGAAATACGCAAAGCCTTACCCGGTTTATTAAAGCCGCACCTGATTAAATCATTAATTTGGTATCGTCTGGATCCGGTTCGTTCTTTTAATTTACCCGTGTGGCAGTTAGAAGGTCTAAAATCCACACAGCGTGCAAAACGTGCCCGAGTCTTACAAAAAGGCGTGTATGGCACGGCTTTGGCGTTGAGTTATTTTAGTTTATTTTTGCAGTTTATTATTTGGAGCGCATGTTATGCCTTGTTAGCGTTATTATTGCCAACGACTGTTTCAATAAATGAAATTTCAGTGTTTAGTTTTAACGGTGAATCAATATTACCCGGTTTGGTGCTTAATATTTTCGCATTTATATCATTGAGTATTATCGAGCCGTTTTACGTTGCCGGTGGTTTTGCATTGTATTTAAATCGACGCACGCATCTTGAGGCATGGGATATCGAATTAAAGTTTCGAAGTCTTGTTAAAAGAATGAGTTCGTCACGCACAGCAGGATCAAAGGTTGCCAGCATATTTTTTATGATATTTGTTGTTAGTGCCAGCTATATCACGTTGGTGCCAGAGTCTCAGGCAAAAACAGCCAATGTAAAATATTTAGAAATGCCAAACAAACAGGCAAAAGAAATAATACAAAAAGTTATTGATTTAGATGAATTTAATAAAAAAACAAAAACAAATTCCTGGCAAGTAAAAGAACAATATAAAGATTTTTTTAAGTTTAAAAATAACGAAAAAAAGGATAACGATATTGCCGGAATGTATTTTTTAGGAATGTTGGTTAGTGAGTTATTAGGAACTATTTTATATTTTGTATTGGGTGCGGTAGTGATAGTGATAGTGTTATTTTTGGGGGTTATGTTGTTTAAATATCTACCCAAAAACTTGTTGCCTTCTTTCGCAAAAAAAACCAAGGCAGATACAATTAAAAATATATTTGGTTTGGATTTAGATCCAGAAACCTTACCTGATGATATTGGTGCAACAGCCTGGGCATTGTGGCAAAATGAAAAATACACCGCAAGTTTGAGTTTATTATACCGTGGTTCATTATCTAAACTGGTTAACCGTGAGGGGATAAAACTACCTGCTAGTGCAACAGAAGGAGATTGCATTAAAATATTAAGACAAAGCCATATAAAACAAAATAAAATTTTAATACAGTATTTTGAGTCACTAACATTAATTTGGCAACGTGCAGCATACGCCCACCGTCTGCCCGACATGTCTGACGCTAAAAACTTATGCGAAACATGGTCTCGTGTTTTTCATGCCGAGCAACTGCACGATGAATCCTAAATTAAAAATAGCGCTAAGTCTTGCTTTGGTTATTACTATCAGTGCTTTGATGGGGCTATTTTTCACTGTCTTTGAAAAAGTTGCATCAGAACGTAATTTGGATTTGCAAGGCGAAGCAAAGTTTAATCCCTTGGTTATTGCGCAGCGTTTTTTAGAAAACAGCGGCATTAAATCGGAAAGCGTGGTTAGTATGATTAAGCTGAAAGAAATGCCCGGGAAAAAAGATATCTTATTTTTAGCTACACGGCGTTTTGATATTGGTCCAGCTAAACGCGATGAAATTCTTAATTGGGTATCAAACGGGGGGCATTTAATTATTGTCGCATGGCCTCCGGCTGATTCAAAAAGTGATATCCAAGATCCCATTCTTAAAGAATTAGCCATTCAAGTAAATTACGAAGAATCCAACATAATCGATAAGCTTGATGATTGCAATAAAATACCAGAGTTGAAAAAGAAACAAGAATCAAAATCAGAAACAAAAAAACAACAAAAACAAATAAAAAACAGTAGCAAAGACAATAAAGCCAAAGACAGCGATAATAAAAATTGTAATACAAATGATTTCGAAGCTATTGCGGTAACCATTGTTAGTGAGCGAGAGACTAGCCAAGTTGCATTTAATCCCACTATTTGGTTAACCACAAACAATGAAAAAAAAGCCAATTGGGTTGTTAATGGTAAAAGCGGAGCGCATTTATTGGAGTATGTTAAAGATAAGGGCTTGATAACCATCTTGAGTGATTATCGGTTTTTGACGAATACCAAAATAACCAAGTTTGATCATGCCGCTTTTTTTTGGTATTTGGTTCATTTTAGCAATAATAGCGGCAAAGTCTGGATCGTTTACAAAGGTGACATGCCGCCATTGTACGAGTGGTTGTCAAAAAATCTATGGGCAGCATTTTTAACATTATTTTTTATTATTTTTATTTGGATTTGGTCTGCGTTACCACGTTTTGGAGCACTCTATCCAAAATTGTCACATAATCGACGTAATTTAATCGAACACATTCGGGCGAGTGGACAATTTTTATGGAAAAATAAATTTAGTGACGAGCTGATACAGGAAACGCGAAATGCGTTGCAAGAAAAAATAAGCAAACGACACCCCAATTGGAATAAATTAACCGATGCTGAACGCTATCAGCGATTAGCCAAACAGTCAAAAATTGATATCGAACATGTGGAGCAAGCTTTCACCGTTCAAAGCACGACTAAAGAAAATGAATTTTTATTAATTATTCAAACACTAGAACGTTTAAGGAAATCAATATGAATGATTCGACGGAAAATACTGCTGCACTTAGTTTGGCTGAGGCATCAGAGATTGCTCAAAACATACGTGCGGAAATAACCAAGGCGGTAGTAGGCCAAAATCAAGTTATCGAACAAATATTAATAGCATTATTTGCTGGTGGCCATGTTCTAATCGAAGGAGTGCCCGGTTTAGGTAAAACCTTATTAGTCCGTGCTTTAGCTCAAACTTTTAATGGTAGTTTTTCACGCATACAGTTTACCCCAGATTTAATGCCGAGTGATATTACAGGTCATGCTATGTACGATATGAAATCAGAAAGTTTCCGTATTCGACGTGGACCGGTGTTTACTAATTTGTTATTAGCCGATGAAATAAATCGAGCTCCGGCAAAAACCCAAGCGGCATTATTAGAAGTGATGCAAGAACAACAAGTTACCATTGAAGGTAAACCGTTGGCATTTGACTTACCGTTTATGACCTTGGCAACACAAAACCCATTAGAACAAGAAGGCACTTACCCGCTTCCAGAAGCTCAATTGGATCGGTTTTTATTAAAAGTTTTAATTGATTATCCAAATGAAAGTGATGAAAAAATACTGGTACGTAATATTACGGCTGGAAAAATTGGTGATTCAATCGATGTTGAAGCCGTTACGGCCATCATTAATGGTCAGGTAATTCTAAAGATACAGCAAATAGTTGCACAAATGCAGATTGATCAACGAGTCTCAGATTATGCGGTTAGTATTGTACGACAAACCCGTAATTGGCCGGGTATTATGGTTGGTGCGGGTCCTCGAGGTGGTATTTCATTAGTGCGCGCTGCTCGTGCAGCGGCATTATTAAACGGTAATGATTTTGTGACACCCGATGATATTAAAAATATCACAATAGCCGCGTTACGTCATCGAATTATATTATCGCCAGAAATGGAAATTGAAGGACAAAGTGCCGATGATATATTAAATGCATTGCTCGAATCCGTCGATGCACCTCGATTGTAAATAAAATAATACACGATTATGTTACCAACGAAACGAATTATTTTTTTAGCGACGTTCTGTTTACTACTGTCATTATTGGCAAGTTATTTTTCTGAGCTAATGCTCTGGTGGAAAACCCTTATCGTTGCATTAAGTGTTGTGTTATTTATTGATTTTATTAGTTTGAAGCAACGCAAAAAAATAACGGTTGAACGTGAGGTTATGAATAGTCTCTCACTGGGTAATTGGATTTCGGTAACATTACGGTTTCATAATCCGGCAAACCAACAACGGCAAATAGACATTTATGATCACTACCCAGATAATGCTGAATTTGAAAACCTGCCAATAACAATAACTCTGCCAGCAAAAGGTTGGGGTGAAATACAATATCGAATTCGACCTTTAAAACGTGGTGATTTTAATTTTAATTTAACACAAATACGCATCCATTCTTTAATGGGGTTTTGGAAACGAAATCAGTTTATCGGGCATCAGTCTAGTGTTAGAGTGTATCCTAATTTTGCTGCGGTAATGAAATATACATTATTAGCAATGGATCAACGTTTATCTCAAATTGGAATTGTGAAAAAACGTCGTCGCGGTGAAGGTCAGGATTTTCATCAGCTGCGTGAATACCGCGAAGGTGATTCATTGAGGCAAGTTGATTGGAAAGCTACTGCTCGTTTATCAAAATTAATTTCACGTGATTATCAGGAAGAGCGAGATCAACAAATTGTATTTTTAGTGGACTGTGGTCGCAGAATGTTGTCACAAGATGGTGCGTTGAGTCATTTTGATCATACCTTAAATGCAATTTTATTATTATCGCATGTTGCATTAAGACAAGGTGATGCCGTTGGTTTAATGACTTTTAGTGGTGAAGAACGTTGGTTATCACCACGTAAATCAATATCAAATATTAACCAAATTTTAAATACAGTGTATGATTTGCAACCGGGAAGTTATTCACCCGATTATACCAATGCAGCGAGTAAACTTATGGTGCATCAACGGCGACGTGCTTTGATTATTTTGATTACCAATCTTCGTGATGAAGATACTGAAGATTTGATGCCGGCAATTAAAATAATGCAAAAACGCCACTTGGTATTATTGGCTAGTTTAAAAGAAAAGGTAATTGATAATATGCTGCATACTTCGGTAAGTGATTTTGATAGTGCGCTGGATCATGCTGCTGCACAACAATACGCTAAGCACCGTCGTCAAACACACCAACGCTTAGATCATGAAGGAGTGTTACATCTCGATGTCAATCCTGAAAAATTGCCAGTAACGATGGTTAATTATTATATGGATATCAAATCTAGTGGTCGTTTATAAGCTAAATAGTTAGCCGTAATTTTTAAGTAATATTAATAATTGTGGTAAGCATTTGATTCTATTAAAGCTGATTTTTTAAAACAAAATTTCATCCAAAAAACAAGGCTAAAATGGCAAAAAAATTGTGATGTTTAACCTTGGCCTTTATCGGGAATTTGTTTATCATTTCATTATATTTCATAGCACAATTTTACATAATATTTAAGGATGTTGTTGCGTTCGGTATTTTGTATTCAGTACCAGACAGAATAAGGAATTTTTATCGTGTTCGAAGTTATTAATTTATTTAAAAGAAGCAATCGCATTAGCTTCATGTTAATTGCAGGTTTATTATTTTTGGTTTCATGCAGCACTCCTTCGCGTAAATCAAATGATTATCAATCTATTATTATTGAACACCGCACTAAAAAAGAAATCGTAAAAGATTTAGCCGCTATTGTTTCTAATTATGGTTATCAGCTTTTTTCTGAAACTGCTACCGAAGTAGTTTTTGAAACGCAGCCAGATAAAAATAGTGAAATCGCTTATGCGCGTTATGATAAAAATTATAGAAATAATTATTATTCAGGATACCGTAATAGAAATATAAAACTTCCCCGATATCAAATTGTCTTTGATTTTACCACGGTAGATAATGGTGTTTTAGTTGAGTCAAAAATTGCATTTATTTCTTGGCAGCATTTATACGATCAAAATAAAAATAAAAAAGAAGGTATTGAAGTTCAAAAAATATTAAATGAATTAAAATATAATAGTCAGGTAGATTCGAGTAATATTAATTATCGAAAATATCGAAGTATTCATCATTTATTAAAATATTCTATATCAACTCATAAAATAAAAAGTTACCGAAAAAAGAATTATGTTCGCAAGGTGGTTTTATCCGCGATTGATTTTAATCGGCAAGTAAAAGCTTTATTATTTGTTCGTGAGCAATTAAAAAATTATTGTTTTTTTAATGGTGGTTCATTTAAAGAAGAAAATGACAATCGATTTTATTCCTCTAATGGCGTAAAAATTCCAAGTGTTTTTTATAATGGTTTTAATCGAGCGAATGAGCTACGTGCTTTTGGAATTAAAAGCTGCGTCTTAGAAAGTAAAGTGTTATGGCGTTTAGTAATAAAACCACGGGTGATCAAACCGAGAAAAAAACCTGATGATGCTAAATCCAATGTAGCAAAAGCTAAAAATCCTGAGTTGTATTTATACATTCAAATGTTAGGAAATAAATTACCCTCCTTTATGCGTAAGGAGGGCTAAGGTTTATTTAAGCTGCTGTTTTGCTGTTTAGATAAATTTCTAAATTTTTTGAGTCGCCAATATGTTCGCCATCGATAAATACTTGAGGCACGATGTCTGATTTTGTTATGGCTTGTAATGTTGTTTCTGAAATGTCCTTATTAAGCTCAATTGTCTCATATTGTAAATGATGAGAATCTAGCAAAGCTTTTGCTTTAGCACAATAGGAACAACCTGCTCTAGTGAATAAGCTGATATTTTTTGGGCGTATAGCCTGCGGGTTAATGTAATTGAGCATGGTGTCTGCATCCGATACTTCAAACGGGTCGCCGGCAACATCATCTTCAATAAACATTTTTTCAATTATGCCATTTTTGACCAGCATAGAATAACGCCAAGATCGTTTTCCAAATCCTAAATCATCTTTATCAACTAACATCGACATTGCTTGTGTAAATTCAGCATTACCATCGGGAATAAAGCTAATGTTATTGGCATCTTGAGATTGCTTCCAAGCATTCATCACAAAGGTATCGTTAACCGACACACACACAATTTCATCCACACCATTGTCATAAAAACTGGGTGCTAATTTATTGTATTGTGGTACATGACTGCCGGAGCAGGTCGGTGTAAAGGCTCCGGGTAGCGAAAATACCACAACTGTTTTGTTGTTGAATATTTCATTAGTGGACAACTCTTGCCATTCATTGTTGACTTGAAGGTGAAATTTTACATTTGGTATGGTTTTACCGGTTTGATCTTTAAACATGATGTCACTCCTAGAATATTAATGATGGGGTAATAATAGCGAAGCTTTATTGATAAATAAAATTGATTAAATCAATCTTTATGATATATTTAATCAATGATGAGTATTTGCAGTGTTTATGAAATTATTACCAACAGTTAAACAATTACGTTATTTAGTCGCATTAGAAAAAGACGGGCACTTTGGTCGAGCTGCAAAATCCTGTTTTGTTTCGCAATCGGCATTCAGTCTCGCGATAAAAGAACTCGAGACGATTTTAGACTGCCATTTGGTTGATCGAACGAATAAATGTGTTACTTTCACGGCTCTTGGCAAAGAAATCGTATCACAGGCACGCTTATGTTTGCGTGATATTGAATATCTAATTGAGCTTGCCAGCGAACATAAAGAAGTTTTGTCCGGAAATTTAACGTTGGGAATTATTCCAACAATTGCACCGTTTTTATTACCAAAAGTGTTGCCTAAATTACGCGTTCAATTGCCCAATTTACAACTGTATTTACGCGAGGGTTTAACAGCCGTGTTGTATGAGAAATTGATGCAGGGTGAGTTAGACGTAATTTTATTGGCTCTGCCTTATAATTTAAAAAATACTGAGCATCAGGTATTATTTGAAGATCGTTTTAAATTGGCGTGTCGTAAAAATAGTGAATTAGTTGATCCTCTGCACTACCAGTTAAATAGATTAAATAGCGACAGTGTTATTTTATTAGAGGAAGGGCATTGTTTACGGGATCATGCGTTATCTGCTTGCCATCTTTTTCAACAAGAAAAAATTAATCGATTTAGTGCCAGTAGTTTATCGACTTTAATTCAAATGGTGGATAGTGATTTGGGCATTACTTATCTACCTGAAATGGCCGAACATTCGGGATTGTTAAAAGGTACAAAAGTGAAAATGTATCCCTTAAAAGAAAATAGTTATCGTGAAATTGCTTTGTTGTGGCGCAAGGGAACCGCGCGAGCGGAAGAGTTTACAATGTTAGGTGAGATGATTAAAAATTTATTTTTGGCTAAATAAAAATTTAAGCTGTTGGGGTTCAAAACCCATTTCACCCCAACCTATAAAACCAGCCGATAGTCTTGAGAGAAGCTTAATTATCAGCGTGGCTTTACCCTAAGATCTTTTAGTTCAAACGGGTCGATATGAATATCACTTAATGCCGCACCGGCTAAATAGGCTTTTGTTTTTATTTTTTTGACCATATCGGGGTGGCCGCACAAATACACTTTCCAATTCTTTAACGAGGTGTGGCTTTCTAAAGCAAATTCATCAGCTCGTTCGTTTATGCAGTCTGGAATTTTTTTCTCGTTGTTTAATAATGGGTTTGATGATGATATGCATGGATAATAGTGTATGTTGCTATATTTATTTTTTAATTCAATCATGTCTTTAATCAAATATAGTCCATCGCAATAACGGCTGCCGTGATAAACATGAATTTCACCGCTATGATTTTTTTCGATTGCATCGCGAATAATACCAAGTAATGGTGCTAAACCTGTTCCGGTGCCGATTAATAGAATATTTTGTTGCGGGGTTTTAACATCATAATAACTTTCGCCACTGGCACCTTGTAGTTCAATGGTGTCACCGGGCTCTAATTCATTACACAACCAATCACTCATTTGTCCATTTTGAAAGTGTTTAATGTGTAATTCAATTTTATTCGATTTTGGTGTGCTGGCGATTGAATAGCTACGGGTTAATAAATTTTTATTTCTGATATTAATAAACTGCCCGGGATGAAACTGTAGCTCAGCAGGTTTTTCAATAATAAACTGACACACTTTTTTTGATAACCAATGTTTTTCTAAAACAATTGAATCATGAAAAATCTCGTGTTTTTTACTTTCAATGATTTTAAAGTCTTGCTCTGGGTGGCAGACACAGGGTAAAAAATAATTTTGTTGAATTAATGTTTTACTTAAACCTGCTTGAGATTTTTCTGGAATATTATCTGATGCGGTTTTTAATAAACAACTTTGGCATATCCCGATTTTACAAGAGTATGAGGCGTTTATTTCGTGACGTAACAAAGTATCTAAGACTGTCTCACCTTCAAGACAGCCATAGTTGTTATTTTTATATGATATTTTTCGCAATTACTGGCAGGTATTTTAAAGGCCAAGAACGTCGTCATGGGTACTGCTAGCGATGGCCATGACTTCTTTGATTAAGTTTTTTGGAACGTCAAGTTCCTCAAGGGTGGCTTGTAAATGTCCTGCAACAGCATTGAAGTGAGACTCATTTAAACCTTTTTCAACTAATGGTGCATGAGCTTCGCGCATGTCTTTTCCGGAATAACTATTTGGACCACCGAATGCCATGGTTAAAAAAGACATTTGTTTTGAACGTTGTGCGTCCATATCGGTGTTATCAAAAAATTGCTCGATTGATTTATCTTCAAGAACTCTTCGGTAAAAAATATCAACGGCTGCTTCGACAGCAGCAGCACCGCCAATTTTGTCGAATAATGATTCTGACATAGTTATCCCTTGTTTTGTGAGTAAAATGTGTACTTACATTTACGTTGTTAGTATTGTATATGAATGTCAATATTATACGCTATGTTTAGGAATTTAAAAATTTGTATTGCATAATTAGTTAATTTTTAGAAGGGTAATTTTAATAATTTCCTTTCCTGTTTTAAAATGTCATAAAGGTTTTGCCGTCTTTGTTGTGGCACATCGTCGAGCGTCATAATTGAGTCGGTATAGTCCCGAGTTGCTTGTTCATAGTAGTAAAACTGTTCTTTTGCTTCATTTAGGTTAAAACCAAATGAAGTGCCTACGGCAATTAGGTTATCCACAATGCCACCAATTTCATTGTCAAAATTGATGGGGATTGCTGAGCGGGTATTATGTTGCACCCAGGCACGCATTGGTGCTGGATCATAAACCGGTGCGAGCTCGACATTATTGGGGCCACCTAAAAAAGACAAGTTTTCAAGATGCATATCCCCATTGCCGGTAAAAAAAGCCAAAATGAAACGTTTGTAGATTTGTTGGCGTATGGTGTTGGTATCCATATTAACGACACTGGCGAGTTTTGTGATGCGCTCACCTATTTCTTGCATATCGGTATCGGCTGTTTCTTGAAAATTTTTGTCGCCTGAAGCAAAAACTGAAAAAAAACTTTCCATCGGTATAGGAAGGCCTTCAGCAGTTCGATCAAATCGTTCAACGGCAAGCAAGTTCATGCCATCGAGTGTTGTTCTCCAAAAACGCGGCACGGTGAAATCCAGTTTTTTGTGCCATTCGAGGCAACAGGCTTCAAGTGCAGATACCCCCCGGTATTCTCGAGGTTCGATTTTTAGTAATACATCAACGTATTTTTGCTGCCCTACTTGTCTGGTTCCCGGCACTGCAAAGCTGCCATTCCAATCGGGCTTATCGGGAATGGCGACTAATAGTTTTGGAATCATGCCGCCAACCGATGGCGTTGGCCCTAATAGCTCAACAATATCTTCACTTTCTAATTCATATATTTCGGGATCTTTGGTTGATATATCTTGAATATCCTGTTTTACGCTTTGCCAAAAATTAGAGCGTTTGCCAATGATTTCGACGTGTTCGGTTTTGGAGTCATACCACTTTTCTGCAATTCGGTCATCGCGAAATATATCGATATGACCAATGCCATTGTGTCCTGCTAATAATAACAGTTCCCAATCGGTATCAAATCCGGCAGCAATATCATATTCGTTATTAT
>VAPL010523678.1_pt1 | contig 22884 bp, 22 predicted proteins | sample 3395061 | NCBI WGS metagenome assembly VAPL01 (sample SAMN08290444, study PRJNA428436) | hydrothermal vent metagenome | isolation source: Deep-sea hydrothermal vent chimney 2 | place: Pacific Ocean: Juan De Fuca Ridge | depth 2182 m m | reverse complement strand
GGTCTTTCAGCTTCTGGAATAGAGAAAATAGAAACGATAGATGTACCATTTAATCCGCAAATTCATCATTCAATAAAAATAATAAATACAAAAGAAAAAGAAAAAGATCATACTGTCGCTGAAATTCTACAAGTAGGATATGAAATAAAAAATCCAGCTAACTTATCAGAAATAGGGCGAGTAATTCGTCCAGCTAGTGTTAATATTTATGAATATAAACCTACCTCTAATTCTCTAAAAAAAGAGTAAAATAAAATCTTACTTTTTTAAAGTTTTATTCCACAGATAGAAAAAAATTCTTTTTCAGTTTTTTCATCTATTTTATCTGTCACTAAAATCATCATTTCGGTAGATAAATTTAAATCTTTTTTTATATTCATAAATAAATGTTCAAAGGGGTACATTGAAATCCAAACAGAATTTTTAGCACAAAAAAATCCAGCTTTTTTTAATAAATACCGCAAAGCTTCTCTTTCACTTTTTCTTTCTTCGGGAAGATCAAGTAAAATTACTCGCCAAAAACCATCCCATTTAGTTGAGACTAAGCTTAAATCAGATTCTAAAATTATGTTATTAAGTTTTTGTTTACCGTTTTCAGTTAAACGAAAATACCGGCTACGCTCAGAATTAAGAGATTCAATAAGTCCACCACTAAGAAGATTATTAACAGAACGGGTAATTGCGTAATTTAATTTTTGCTTATCAACCGTATTAGCTCGATTTTTATCCTTATAATAAGTAGTATCTTTAATATCTTCTTTGATAGATTTCATTGAAATAGCCTTTTTTTGAGATATAGTTTTTAAAATAGCCTTTTGAATTGATGGTTTTTTTGTCATATTAATTATTATAATACTATTATATGCTTTTTACAAGTATTTAGTGCTCGCGAAATACTTGTCAAAAATAACATATAGGTATATAATAACCTTCAGATATTTTAAATATCTAAATAAATAATTTATTAATCATTATAATTAATTTATAACTCATTGAAGAATAAATTAAAATGAGTTAGAAAAAATATGTCAAAAATAATTGGAATAGATTTAGGAACAACAAATAGTGCTGTTGCTATTATAGAAGGTGGACAACCTAAAATTGTTGAAAATGTTGAAGGAGCAAGGACTACTCCTTCTGTTGTAGCTATTACTAAAAAAGGAGATAGGATGGTAGGACTCTTAGCTAAGCGTCAGGCTGTTACTAACCCAGAGAATACCGTTTATGGTATTAAGCGTTTTATTGGTCATCTTTATAACGATCCAGAAATTCAAAAAGATGAAAAAACAATTCCATATAAAATAAGAAAAGGAGAAAATGGTGGAGTTGAAGTTAAAATGGGGGATAATTGGTTGCGTCCAGAAAAAATTTCAGCTGAAATTTTAGGTAAAATTAAAGCTGACGTTGAAACAAAGCTTGGTGAAAAAATCACAGAAGCAGTTATCACCGTTCCAGCTTATTTCAATGATGCTCAGCGTAAAGCAACAAAAGATGCAGGAATTATTGCTGGACTTGATGTTAAGCGTATTATTAACGAACCAACAGCGGCTGCTTTAGCTTATGGTTTTAATACTAAGAAAAATGAAAAGATAGCAGTTTATGATTTTGGTGGAGGAACTTTTGATATTTCCGTCCTTGAAGTTGGAGATGATGTTATAGAAGTTAAATCTACAGATGGAGATAGTCATATGGGTGGTGAAGATATAGACCAAAAGATTATTAAATGGATAGCTGACGAATATAAAAAAGAATCAGGTATTGATGTAACCAAAGATGTTTTAGCTCTTCAAAGACTAAAAGAAGCAGCAGAAAAGACAAAGCACGAACTTTCAACAACAATGGAATCAGAGATTAATATTCCATTTATAACTTCAGATTCATCTGGTCCTAAACATTTATTACTTAAAATGACTCGGGCTACGTTAGAATCATTAGCAGAAGAATATATAACTCGCTCGATTGAAATAACAGAAAGAGCTATTAAAGCTTCTCCTTTTGAAATTTCTGAAATTGATGAAGTTATTTTAGTTGGAGGACAAACAAGAATGCCTGCAATTAACGAAGCTGTAAAAAAACTATTTGGAAAAGATCCGAACCATTCTATTAATCCAGATGAAGTTGTAGCTCTAGGAGCTGCTATTCAGGCTGGAGTTCTTCAAGGTGATGTTCGTGATGTTTTACTTCTAGATGTTATTCCTCTTTCTCTTGAAATTGAAACTTTAGGAGGAGTAGCAACAAAATTAATTGAAAGAAATACAACAATTCCAAGCTCTAAATCTCAAGTATTTTCAACAGCAGCTGATAACCAGACATCGGTAGAAATACATATTACCCAAGGAGAAAGACCCATGGCGCAAGACAATAAATCCCTAGGTAGATTTATTTTAGATAACATTCCACCATCTCCAAGAGGTATCCCTCAAATTGAGGTAACTTTTGATGTTGATGCCAATGGTATCTTAAATGTTAAAGCACAAGATAAAGCTTCTGGTAGGGAACAATCTATTAGAATAGAGGCAAGTTCTGGTCTTTCTGATCAAGATATTGAGAAAATGAAAAAAGATGCAGAAACACATACGGAAGAAGATAATAAAAAGAAAGAACTAGCAGATGTAAAAAATACAGCTGAGATGATGATATTTACTGCAGAAAAATCAGTTAAAGATTATGGTGATAAAGTTTCAGCCGAAGTTAAAACAGAAATTGAAAATAAAATATCAGAACTAAAAAAAGTTAAAGAAGAAAATAGTGTTGAAGCTATAAAAAAAGCTACAGAAGATTTATCCACAGAAATGTCTAAAATTGGTGAAACTATGGCTAAAGAAGAAAAAAAACCAGAAGAAAATAAAGAAGAAAGTAAAATACCAGAAGAACAAAATTCAGAAATAAAAAATGCAGAAGTTAATGAAACTCCTGATGAAGATAAAAAATAATGTCCAAGGATTATTACAAAGTACTAGGGATTGATAAAAATGCTTCAAAAGAACAAATTAAAAAAGCTTTTCACGTCTTGGCTCTAAAATATCACCCGGATAAAAACAACGGAGATGATAAAAAATTTAAAGAAATAAATGAAGCTTATCAAACCCTTTCTGATGAGAAAAAAAGAGCCAATTACGATCGTTTTGGTTCGGCTGATATGAATGGTTTTTCTCAAGCAGGACAACAATCTAATTGGGGTGGTTTTGATGGTGCGCAATATGGTTTTTCTCAAGATATGGGTGGATTTGATATGGGTGATTTAGGAGATATTTTTGGTGATTTTTTTGGAGGAGCTCATAGTAGGAAGAATGCTCGTCGTGGCCGTGATATTTCTACAGAAATTAAATTATCTTTTGAAGAATCAATATTTGGAACAACACGAAAAATTAAAATAAATAAACAATCAACCTGTAGTGTTTGCGGAGGAACTGGAGCTAAAAAAAATACTAAAATGGAAGTTTGTAAAACCTGTAATGGACAAGGAAAAGTCCGTGAAGTTAAACGTTCTATTTTTGGTAATTTTTCAAGTGTTAAAGTATGTGGATCTTGTTATGGTTCTGGGAAAACACCATCAGAAAAATGCCCTGAATGTCGTGGAGCCGGTGTTCATAAAAAAGAGGAGGAAATTGATATTAAAATCCCAGCAGGAATAAATGAAGGAGAGATGGTTCGCTTAAATGGAATGGGAGAAGCTATATTTAGTGGAATCAGTGGAGATCTTTATATTAAAGTAAAAATAGGCAAACATCCAATCTACAAAAGACAAGGGCTTAATTTGACAATGGATTTGTCTATTAAATTAACAGATTCTCTTCTAGGAATGGTTTATAAATTAAAAACATTAGAAGGAAAAATAATTGAGGTTAAAATACCAGAAGGTATTAAACATAAAGATTTATTAAGAATTAAGGGTAAGGGAGTTCCATCTGGTAATAGTCGTGGTGATATTATTATACAAATATTAGTAGATGTACCATCAAGAATTTCTAGAAAAACAAGAAATTTAATTGAGCAATTAAAAGAAGAAGGTTTATAAGATTTTATAGATGTTAATTTTTGGATATCTTGGGACCCAACGATGAATCTTCAACTCCATAACCAAGATTATTTATTTTATCTCTTAGTTGATCGCTCTTATCCCAATTTTTATTCTCTCTAGCTATTTCCCTTTCTTCTACTAATTGCTTTATCCTTAAAGGAATAACATCTTTTTTTAATTGATCAAGACCTAAACCTAAAACTTTATCAAAATCTAATAAAGTAGCTTTTTTATTTTCTTTAGATATTTTAGTATCTTTTATCAATTCCCATAAAACTGTTAACGCTTCAGGAGTACCTAAATTCTTATCCATATATTTAATTAATTGATTTTTATATTTATCTTCAACCTGACCTATTTCACCTCCTAATTTTAAAAAGATTTTTCTTATACGAATAAGAGCATTCTGAGCACCAACAACAGCCTCCATTGTAAAGTTAGTTTTAGTTCTATAGTGCGAAGTTAAAAGCCACAAACGAAAGGCAAGAGGGTCAATTCCTTTTTCTATCAAATCACGTAAGGTGTAAAAATTGCCAAGAGATTTAGACATTTTTTTTCCATCAACGAGTAAAAATTCATTATGCATAAAATATTTCACGAAAGGTTTTCCTGTCGCACATTCTGATTGGGCAATTTCATTTTCGTGATGTGGAAAAATATTATCTACTCCACCAGTATGAATATCAAAACTTTGACCAAGTTCTTTCATACTCATCGCTGAACATTCTATATGCCAACCAGGTCTTCCTTTAACCAATACTGTTTTTTTATTTAATATTTTCTCTGGTTCCCAAAAAACTTCACCATCATTTTTGGACCAAGCTTTCCAAAGAGCGAAATCTTGAGCATTTTCTTTATCATATTCATCTTCTATTAGACGACCTAGCGCATTTTTTTTGAGATCTGAAATTTTAAAATGAGATAATTTCCCATAATTAGAATCTTTGTGGATATCAAAATAGATTGAACCATCTTTTGTTTTATAAGCGAAACCTTTATCAATCAAAATTTCTACAAGTTCAATCATCTCTTTAATATAGCTCGTTGCTTTAGTATATTTATCAGCCGGTATAATATTGAGGCTTTTTATGTCTTCATAAAAAGATTCAGTATAAAATTTAGTAAAATCTTCTAAGTTTTTATTCTCAACCTGTGAATCGCGAATAGTTTTATCATCGACATCTGTGATATTCATAATGTGTTTAACTTTATATTCACGATAAATTAAATATCTTTTCAAAATATCACCAAAAACATAAGCTCGGTAATTACCAATATGAGGATAATTATAAACTGTTGGACCACAAGTATACAAACCAACCTTAGGTGGATTTAAGGGTTTAAATAATTCTAATTGACGAGATAACGTATTAAATAATTCTAAAGCCATATAGAATTATTATAACCTTAAACTTGCAATTCTCAAAGATTTTGTGTATTATATGGCCTATGGAATTAAAGGAATTTGCAGTAATACAAACAGGGGGAAAACAGTACAAAGTTACTGTTGGCGATATTTTGAAGATTGAAAAAATAAAAGGAGAGTATACACTTGGCGATAAAATTGTTTTTGATAAAGTTTTACTTGTTGATAACGGAAAGGATACGACAATTGGTTCACCTTTTATAGAAGGAGCTAAAGTAGAATCCTTATTTCAAAAAGCTGGAAAACATAAAACAATAAAGGTTGTTAAATATAAAGCCAAAAGTAGATATTTAAAAAAGAACGGACATCGTCAGCCATTTATTGAAGTCAAAATTTCTGCTATTAAATAAAAAAAATCTACAAAGTTCATTTGTAGATTTTTTTTATTTAAGCTCTATTTTGCAAAGCACTTTTAATAGTTTCTGAATCAGAATATTCTAGCTCAGTTCCAGTAGAAAGACCTCGGCCCAAAGAAACAACATTAAGCTTATAAGTTTTCTGAATAGCAGATAAGATTTCTCTTAGATAAAGATCAGTATGTTCACCTTGAGGATTGATAGATAAAGCTAAAATAATTTCTTTAAGTTTTCCATCTTTAGCTCTTTTTTCAACTATATTTTTTAATTCTTTTATTCTGACAAAATTAGGAGTTTCTTTAGTAACTATTGGTATAAGCCCTCCTAATATAAAATACATTCCATGATACTTTTGGCTTCTTTTAATACTTTCAAAATCTGCATCCTTCTCAACAATTAAAAGGGAAGTGCTATCTGTATTTGAATCTGCACAAACCTCACATATTTTTTTATTTTGCCCATAAAAGAAAAGGAAGCAAGACTGGCATTGTGATATTGAATTTTTAGTTTCAATTATTGTTTTTCCTAATTCATTAACATAATTAGGATTTTTGCGTAATAGAAAATAAACAAATCGTTTAGCTTGTCTTTCTCCTATTCCAGGAAATTCTTTAAAATATTCAATTAATTTATCTATCGGATTCATATTTAAAATTGTTCAATATCACTTGAATTCTCAGGTAGAGCTGAAAACTGATTAAGGTTAGATTTTTCAATACTCATAAAAGTTGTAGTTTTCTCATCAAAGTATAAACTAACTTTACCAACTGGGCCATTACGATGTTTTTCAATTAATATCTCTGCAATATTTGTCTTCTCTGATTCGTCCTTACCTTTATCTTCACGATGAATAAACATCACAACATCGGCATCTTGTTCAATGGATCCAGAGTCACGCAAATCTGACAATCTAGGGCGTCCTCCACGAGATTCAACAGCACGGGAAAGCTGAGATAAAGCTAAAACAGGGACATCAAATTCTTTTGCTAGAGCTTTCAAAGATCTAGATATTTCTGTAACTTGATTCACCATACTGTCGTAATTTTTAGAAGTTGACATTAATTGTAAATAATCAACGATAATTAGTCCTAATCCATTTGAAGCTTTAATCCGGCGACAAACTGAACGCATTCTAACTATCGAATTACCAGCTAAATCATCTACAAAAATCGGAGCCCTCGATAATAAATCTAAAGAATCCCGTATTTTAGAAAATTCATTCTCAGCTGATAAATTACCAGTTCTAAGATTCCAAGCATTAACTCTTGACTGAGCAGCAAGCATTCGGTCAACCAATTGCTGAGTACTCATTTCCAAAGAAAAAATAACTGTTGGAATATCATTTTGTAAAGCTGTTTGCCTGGCGATATCCAAAGCTAAAGTTGTTTTACCCATAGATGGTCGAGCAGCTAAAATGATTAAGTCAGATTTTTGGAGGCCAGATAAATATTGGTCTAAATCACGGAAGCCAGTCGGAACACCACGCAATTCTCCCTTAATTTCATGTAGTCGCTCTAAACGCTCCCAGGCTTCAGGTAAGCTATCTTTAAGAGAACTAAAGGTGTGGCCAGCCATATTATCATTTATATTCATCATCCTTTTTTCTGCCTTATCAAGAATCTCAAAAACATTTTCTACGTCTTCCTTAAATCCTAATTCTGAAATATCTGTTCCGGCTTCAATAATCTTTCTTAAAAGATGTTTTTTATTTACAATTTTTGCATAATGTTTAATATTTGTTGAAGCGGGGACTGCGTTAGTTAATTCACTTAGGTAACTTCTTCCGCCAGTTGAGTCAAGTAGACCCTTTTCATCTAATTTTTGAGAAACAGAAATTAGATCAATTGGATCACCCTTGGCTGAAAGTTCAAACATTGTTTTATAAATTTGAGAATGTTTATTTGCATAGAATGAATCAGGAGTAATCATTTCATCTATTTCATTAATCGCTCCTGGTCGCAACATAATTGAACCCAAAATTGCTTTCTCAGAATCTATGCTTTGTGGAGGAACACGGAGATTTGTTTTTTTGTTTGGCATAAGTTTTATTGTAGCATAGCTAAAATATCTGGCACTACCCTTTTTTTAATAAATATGTGGGTAAAGTGTGCAAAACTATCTGTATTTTGCTATTATATACAGATATGAAAAGACGCTTACTTTCAGGGATTCAACCTTCAGGGGCTATCCATATAGGTAATTATTTTGGGGCTATTAAGCAATTTGTAGATTTACAAGATGAATATGATTCATATATCTTTATTGCTGATTTACATGCTATTACAACGATTCAAAATAGAGAAATATTATCTAAAAATATATTAAATACTGCTATAGATTATCTTGCTTGCGGTCTTAATCCAGAAAAAGTTTGTTTATATAAACAATCAGATGTTCCTGAAGTAACAGAACTTACTTGGTATTTTAATTGTCTAACTACAATGCCTTATTTGGAAAGAGCCACTGCCTACAAGGATGCAGGAATGAAAACCAAAGAGGTAAATATTGGACTATTTGATTATCCAATATTGATGGCTTCTGATATTTTAATACAAGATGCAAATATAGTTCCAGTTGGAAAAGATCAAAAACAACATATTGAATATACTCGCGATATTGCTCAGAAATTTAATAAAATTTTTGGTGAACTTTTTATTTTACCTGAACCTTTGATTTTAAAAGATGTTGGTATTGTTCCTGGGATTGATGGACGAAAAATGAGTAAAAGTTATAAAAACACAATTCCACTATTCGCGACAGATGAAGAAATAAGAAAAGTAGTTATGAAGATAGTAACAGATTCTAAAACTCCTGAAGAAAAAAAAGATCCAGATTCTTGTAATATTTTTGCTCTCCATAAACTTTTTTTAGTAAAAGATGAATTAGAGAAATTAAAAAAACGATATTTGGATGGTGGATTAGGTTATAAAGAATCTAAGGAAATTTTATTAAAAGAAATTATTTCTTTTATCTCTCCTTTAAGAGAAAAGAGAGAGTTTTATAAAAATAATACTGATGAAGTTATGAAGATTTTAAACAAGGGAGGTATTAAAGCTAGAGCTCAGGCTCAAGAAAAAATGAAACTTATTCGTGATAAAATTGGAATAAATACAAAATTATGAAAATAATAGCAATAATTCTTACCATCATTTTTGGAGCAATTTACTATCCCTTGAATTCACTTTATTTAGTGACTCAAAAATGGTATTTACCTATGTGGCATAAAGATAAATTTATTTACTTTACTTTTGCTCCGTTTTACTGGATATTAGTTGTTCTTGTTACAATAATTTCAGTTCCATACGAAGAAATAGTTAAACATATTCATTAATTTATAATTAAAATAATATTTTATGATAAACCGTATTTATATAAAAGATTTAGAAAATTTCATAGGTTCTCCTGTTGCTGTCGCTGGTTGGGTGAATGTTCGCCGTGATCAAGGTAAACTTGTCTTTTTGGACATAAGGGATATGACTGGTACCATACAGTGTGTTATTCTTCCTAACCACATAAAAGCTATGGAAGCTGTTAAAGAGATTAGAAATGAATGGGTCTTAAAGATAGAGGGAATAGTTAATAAGCGTCCTGAGAAGAATATAAAAAAAGATGTTTTAAATGGAAATATTGAATTAGAAATTACAGAGATAGAAATATTAAATAAAGCGATAACTCCTAATTTTGATATAACATCAGACGGAAAAGAAATAGGCGAAGAGAATAGATTAAAATATCGTTATTTAGATTTACGTCGTCCTAGAATGCAAAAAAATATTCGTAAAAGATATAAAATTACAAAATTTGTCCGTGACTTTTTTGATAAAGAAGGATTTGTAGAAGTAGAAACTCCAATTCTTACAAAATCTACACCTGAAGGAGCCAGAGATTATATCGTCCCATCTCGTTTGAATAATGGAAAATTTTATGCACTACCTCAATCTCCTCAACAATATAAACAACTTTTAATGTCATCTGGCATGGAAAAATATTTTCAATTTGCTCGTTGTATGAGAGATGAGGATACACGAGGTGATAGACAACCAGAATTTACCCAACTTGATATAGAAATGTCGTTTATTACAAAAGAAGAAGTTATGGAATTGAACGAAAAATTATTGATTGAATTGATAAATAAACTTTATCCAGATAAAAAAATTCAAGAAATTCCTTTTCCTAGAATTACATACAAGGAAGCAATTGAAAAATATAAAACAGACAGACCTGATTTAAGAAAAGATAAAAACAATCCTAATTTATTAGCTTTTTGCTGGATAGTAGAATTTCCATTTTTTGAAAAAACTAAAAATTCTGATAACAAAAATACAGAAGGAAATTGGACTTTTACTCATAATCCTTTTTCGGAGCCAATTGATAAACATAAAGATTGGTTATTAAATGAAAAAAATATTGGAGAAATAATTACTACACAATATGATATTGTTTTAAATGGTAATGAAATTGGAGGTGGAAGTATTCGTGCTCATAATCCTGAAACATTAAAAAAAGTTCTTAACATTATTGGCCATAATGATAAGGATATTGACTTGAATTTTTCTCATATGTTACATGCATTAGGTTCTGGGACACCACCACACGGAGGGATAGCTTGGGGTTTTGACCGACTTGTAATGTTATTAGAAAATGAACCAAATATTCGCGAAGTTATAGCTTTCCCAAAAACAGGTGAAGGAAAAGATTTGATGATGAATTCACCTTCAGAAGTATCAGAAAAACAACTTAAAGAATTAGGGATAGAAATAAAAAAAAAGCCAGAATAATATAACATCTAGCTTTTTATATTTTTATCTTTTTATATTTTTATATTTTTATCACTGATTAATTTACTGATTAATTTTATTCTTGTTGCAATAAATACGCCCCCGCGTATTTATTGCAAAATTACAAAAAAGAATTATAAATAAATATTAATAAATATCTCTTCTATAATTAGAATATTTTATTAAAATTAACCCCACCGGAGAACAAATATGCTAGAATAACTAAATGCTGGAAGAATCTGTTTCGTTACAATATAAAGTAAAAACGGGGGAGTTTAATGGTCCTCTTGATTTACTACTTTCTCTTATTGAGAAGCGAAAGCTTTTTGTTAATGAAATATCATTAGCGAAGGTTACAAATGATTATATTGCTTATATTAAATCAATGTCAGATATTTCTACAGAAGAACATATCGCCGATGTTTCTTATTTTATTTTAATAGCAGCTACTTTAATCTTAATTAAATCAAAGTCCTTATTACCGAACCTAGAATTAACAGAAGACGAAAGTGAAAAAATAAGTAATCTTGAACGACGATTAAATCTATATAAAATAATTAAAAATGCTAGCATTAATATCAAAAATGAATTTGGAACAAAAATAATTTTTGGGCCCAATGATCGTCTTTGGGGAGAAGCAATATTTGTACCAAATGAAATAATAACAGTTTCAAATATTAATCAATCAATTTCAAATGTTTTACTTAAATTACCTAAAATCGAAAAAGAAAAGCCAAAAATAGAAATTAAAAAAATGATAAATATTGATGAAGTAATTGAGAGCTTAACCAAACGAATACAAAATGCAATGAACCTATCTTTTAAAGAATTCTCTAAAAGTCATGGAGCAAGTAATGCAAGAGAAGCTAGAGTACATGTTATAGTTTCTTTTCTGGCTATGTTAGAATTAGTACGAGAAGGAGTTATCAATGTAATTCAGAATACTTCTTTTGGAGATATAGAGATTAATAAACAAACATTAATAGAAAATCAATAATAATTACATGTCAATTGAATTAGAATCAAAAATAGAGGGCTTATTATTTTACAAAGGGGAAGATGTTTCAACCAAAGAATTGGCGAAACTCCTTAAGGTAAGTATTGAAGAAATAGATAAAGCTTTAATTAAATTAGAACAAAATCTTATAAATAGAGGTATTGTTTTAGTAAAGAAAGATAATTCAGTTGTTCTCGGAATTACTAGTGAATTGAGTTCTTTAATTACTTCTATTCGCAAAGAAGAAATTGATAGGGAACTTTCAAAAGCATCCTTAGAAACACTTTCTATTATTTTATATAAGAATGGAATTTCCAGAAGTGAAATTGATTATATTCGTGGAGTAAATTCTAGTTTTATACTTCGTAATTTATTGGTTAGAGGTTTGATAGAAAAAGTAGCTAAAAATAAGAATGGCAGAAGAATCATCTATCGTCCTACTTTTGAAACTCTTTCATATATGGGTATTTCATCAATTGATCAACTTCCTGATCATCTTTCAGTTTCAAATAAATTAGAAGAGATATTAAATCAAAAAGAAAACGAAAATGACTAACGCAATTAAAATTTTATTACCAGCAATCATAAGCTTTATAATAGGAATATTATTGACTCCAATTGCAACTCATTATTTTTATAAATATAAAATGTGGCGCCGATCTTCCCGAAACAATAATGTTTCAAAAGAAGGAGGATTCCAAACAATTCATAATGAAGTAGCTGAGTTATCAACTCCAAGAACAGGTGGAATGATTATTTGGATTTCTGTTATTATTACTATTTTCGTAATTTGGATAATAAGTATTATCTTTAAAAACAGCTTAACAGATAAATTATATTTTATTAGTCGTAATCAAACCCTACTTCCTCTTTTCACTTTAATTGTTGCTTCTCTTATTGGTCTTGGTGATGACTTTTTACAAATTTGGGGTAAGGGTAAGTGGTCCAAAGATCCAATCATACTTCGTTATATAAAAATTTCTATAATTTTGTTTTTAGGATTAATTATAGGTTGGTGGTTTTTTACAAAACTTGGAATTTCCAATCTTTACATTCCTTGGTTTGGTTTTGTGAATTTAGGTTATTTTTTCATTCCTTTTTTCATTCTAGTTATGCTTGGTGTTTGGTCTTCTAGTGTTATTGATGGTATAGATGGTTTATCAGGTGGAGTATTAGCTTCAATTTTTGCTAGTTATGCCTTGATTGCTTATTTTAATAATCAAATGGATATTGCTGCTTTTTCAGCAGTTATAACTGGGGGAGTATTAGCTTTTCTCTGGTTTAATATTCCGCCGGCTAGATTTTATATGGGAGAAAATGGAATGATCGGATTAACTGTAACTTTAGCTGTTCTCGCTTTTATGACTAATACAGTTTTATTATTGCCAGTTATTGCTTTTCCACTTTTCGTAACATCTGCCTCAAATGTTATTCAAATGTCAGCTCGAAAATATTTTCATATAAAAAAAGTTTTTCTTTATGCACCGTTACATCATCATTTTGAAGCTTTAGGTTGGCCAAAATACAAAGTTACTATGCGTTATTGGATAGTTGGTTTAATGACAGCTATAATTGGAGTTGTAATTTCAATTATTAGTTAATTAAAGGAAATGAAGAAAAATAAAATTGATAAAACTTTTTTAGGAATAGTTATTGCTCTAGTTGCTTTTGGAATAGTAATGTTTACTTCAGCTTCCTTGGGAATTTTAGCTAAAAATGAGACAAAATTTTATGCAGTAATTTTTAATCAATTTGTTTTTGGGCTTGGAGGTGGTTTGGTTGCTCTTTATTTTGGATCAAGAATACCATATAAATTCTGGAGAAAATATTCTCTAATATTTTTTATATTTTCCGTAATTATAACTTTACTTGTTTTCATCCCTCATCTTGGGTTTTCTCATGGTGGAGCAAAACGCTGGATTGAGTTTTTAGGGATTTCACTTCAACCTGTTGAATTTCTAAAAATTGGATTTATTATATATCTTGCAGCTTTATTATCTTCAGCAAAAGATAAAATTCATCAATTCAAATTTAGTTTTTTGCCTTTTCTTATTTTACTTGGAATAATTTCAGTTATTTTACTTAAACAACCAGATACTAAAAGTATAATTTTGATTGTTATTACAGCCTTAGTAATGTTATTTATTTCTGGAGTTTCTGTTAAAAAAATTGGAATTTTTCTAATAGCTAGTTTAATAGCTTTTGCTATTCTTGTTTCTTTTAAACCCTATTTAATGAACAGAGTTAACTCATTTTTGAATCCAAATAAGAACGGGAGGGGTTCATCATATCAAATCCAACAATCACTGATAGCTGTCGGTTCTGGTGGAACTTTCGGGAGGGGGTTAGGGCAAAGTATCCAAAAATTTAATTATTTACCAGAACCACAAGGAGATTCAATTTTTGCAGTAATCGGAGAAGAACTAGGCTTTTTGGGTGGTGTATTATTAATTATTCTTTACCTAACTTTCATTTTTAGAGGATATAGAATTGCCTATTATTCGCCAGATTCGTTTAGTAAATTACTGGTTGCTGGTTTTGTTACAATTATCACAGCTCAATCTTTCATGAATATTGCTTCTTCTATTGGAGTATTTCCATTAACTGGAGTTCCTTTGGTTTTTATAAGTCATGGAGGAACATCTCTTTTGTTATCTTTAGGAATGATAGGAATTATTTTAAATATTTCAAAATTTCAAAAGAAAATTCCTTAATTGCTAAATACTAATTAATTTTGTATAATTAAAATATTATTATTTTATTAATATAAAATTATTATGAATTTTAATCCATCATTTAGAAAACTAGAAAGTAATAGAGAAGGATGGTTTCCAGTGGAGGGCTCTCATTTATTTGTTAAAAGATCAAATGGGCAAATAGAAGGAGATTGGACTGTTTCTCAAATAAATAATGAAATTATCACAGTGTTTAAGCCTAGTTCAGATAATCCAAAGGATACTATTACCAAAGAATTACCAATTTCAGAATTAAAAAGAATCAACGATAAAGATAGTTTGGATTTTACAGAAGCAGATGATTTCAATAATTTATATAAACTAATTAAGTTTCAGGGTGGAATAAATGGTAACTCTCAGAAATATTCACCTGAGATTCTTATAGAAATAATAAAAAAAGTAATAAACAAAGAAATTGGAATTAATGTAATTACTAGAACAAATAATTTAAGATTTGCTGTTGAAAAAATATTACAAAATAATCAATAATATAAAATATTCCTGAATCGTTTTTTACTGTTTTCTTCTTAAAATTTATATTCATATATAGAAGGAATGTTTAGATAGAGAGTATTATTTAATAACATTTAATAAAAAATGTTATATTTATAAGTTAAATATACACCCCAAAAAACACGGTGAGATGAATTTTTTTGTTTCTTTCTAATACTAGAAAAATAAAAATAAATAATATATAATTGATTATATGAAAATATTACTTACAGGAGGAGGTTCAGGTGGGCATTTTTATCCATTAATTGCTATAGCTGAAAAATTAATTGAAATAACTGATGAACAAAAAATTGTTGATTTAAAACTTTTTTATATGTCTAATTCTCCATATGACAAGAGACTACTTTTTGAAAATGGAATTAAGTTTGTTCAAATTCCTGCTGGTAAGATACGCCGTTATTCATCAATAAAAAATTTCTTTGATATTTTTTCTACTGGAAGTGGTTTGTTTTTTGGGTTACTCAGTATGTTTTTTATTTTTCCAGATGTAGTTGTTTCCAAAGGTGGTTATGTTGCATTTCCCGCTGTTTTTGCTGCTAGAATACTTGGAATTCCTGTTGTAATGCATGAATCTGATTCTTATCCTGGTAAAGTTAATCTTTGGACAGCTAAATTTGCGAAAAGAATTGCAATATCTTGGCCAGAAGCAGCCAATTATTTACCAAAAGAAAAAACAGCTTTAACTGGACAGCCAATTCGTAAAAGTATTATAAAATTAAATTCAAATGGTGCACAAGAATTTTTTAAGCTTAATGATAAATTACCTATAATTTTAATAATTGGAGGATCACAAGGAGCTAAAATAATTAATGATGTAATTATTGATATTTTACCTGAACTACTTTCTCATTATCAAATAATCCACCAAACTGGTTTAAGTAATATAGATGATGTAATTTCTCGTTCTAAATTATTAATGGATGGTAATCATAACATTGTTAATTATCATCCAATTGCGTACTTGAATGATTTAGATACAAAAATGGCAGCGGGAGCAACTAATTTAATAATTTCTCGTGCAGGATCGGCTATTTTTGAAATAGCTGCTTGGGGTCTACCTTCAATAATAATCCCAATAACTAATTCGAATGGAGATCACCAAAGAAAGAATGCTTATAATTATGCAAGGGTTGGAGCTTGTGAAGTTGTTGAGGAAGTAAATTTAACTCCTCATCTTTTATTAGATGAAATTAATAAGATATTAACAGATAAAAATAAACTTTCAATAATGAAAGATAAAGCGTTATCTTTTGCTAAACCTAATGCTTCTAGAGAAATTGCCTCGGAAGTAATCGAAATAGCACTTTCTCACATTAAATCTTAATATGAAAATAAATAGTAAAAAAATTATAACTCGTTTTGCTCCAAGTCCTACGGGTTTTATGCATATTGGGGGTATTAGAACAGCAATTTATGCTTGGGCCTATGCTAAACAAAATAACGGAACATTTATTTTACGAATAGAAGATACAGATAAACAAAGAGAAGTGAAAGAGGCCATACCGCATATAATAAAGTCTCTTAAGTGGCTTGGGATTACATGGGACGAAGGTCCCGATATTGGAGGACCAAATAAACCATATCTACAATCAGAAAGATTAAATATCTATAAAAAATATGCACAAATTTTAATAGATAAAGGTTTAGCTTATACTGATATAAACACAAAAGAGGGAATTGAAGTTTTCCGACAAGAAGCGATGAAACAAAAGAAACCATTTTTATTTCGTAATCATAGACCCCAAAATCCACCTCTATGGGACGGAACAAAACCACTTCGTTTTAAGGTTACTAATATAAAAAGATACCATTGGAACGATTTAGTTTTTGGTGATTTATCAGCAGGGGAAGAAGCTCTGGATGATTTTGTTTTAATAAAAAGTGACGGTTATCCAACTTATAATTTTGCTCATATTGTTGATGATCTAGAAATGGGTATTACTCATATTATGCGTGGACAAGAATTTATATCTTCTACTCCTAAATATTTGTCTTTATATGAAGCTTTAGACATTAAACCTCCACTTTTTGTAACCTTACCACCAATAATGGCTGAAAACGGCAAGAAAAAACTGAGCAAAAGAGATGGAGCTAAGGATATCTTAGAATATCATGATGAGGGATATTTACCAGAAGCAATGTTTAATTTTTTAATTTTGATAGGTTGGAACCCTGGAACAAATCAAGAAATAATTAAAAGAGAAGATTTCATAAAAATGTTTGATATCTCAAAAATACAACATAGCGGTGGTAATTTTAATGAAGAAAAATTAGATTGGATAAATAAAGAATATTTGAAACTGCTATCTATAAAAGAAAAAAAAGAATATATTGAAAAATTTATTCCTCTTAATATTAAGAATTTACCAAAATATAAAGACAAAACTATTAATAAAATAATTCCTATTATTTTTGAAAGAATCTCTAATGGTAAGGAAATTATGGAGATGTCCCAAAATGGCGATTTAACTTATTTTTTCCAAAGACCAACTTTTGAAAAGGAAGTGCTAATTTTTAAACCAGATAAAATTGATAAAGAAAAAAAATATAAGCAAATTTCTAATTATTTAACTCAAACTATTGTCATTCTTGAAAAAATAGAAGAAAAAAATTTCACGAAAGAAAATATAAAAAAAATATTATTACCTTATGCCAAGGAAGTTGGGACAGGGGACTTACTTTGGCCAGTTCGTTATGCTTTATCAGGAAAAGATAAATCACCTGATCCTTTTGTCTTGATTGAAATATTCGGTAAAAATGAGACTATCGCACGCTTAAATTATGCTATTAAATTACTTCCTTAAATAAGAAACTATTACTATGAAAAAGGCTTTATTTATAATTATTGTATTGATATGTATAATTTTCGTTATACCAAAAAACAAATCAATTGCTGTAACAACTTCTAATATCCGTCAACAAATCAATACTACTAATAATCAAATAGAAACTCTTAATCAGCAGATAAAATTATATCAACAACAGATTTCTAAAACTAGCGAACAAAAAAACACGCTGACTAGATTAATAAGACGATTGGCTTTAACTAGAAATAAATTAGTCAAAGAAAAAGAAAAAACTCAAAAAAAGATTACAGTAGTAAACCTTACCATTAAAAATTTAAGTTCAGATATAAACACACAACAAGAAGCAATAGAAAGTTCTAAAAAACTATTAAGTGAGTTAATAGTTACTCTTTATATAAATGACAATACCCCAATAATAGAAAAATTTGTTTTACAAGGGAATTTAGCTAATATCAGTAGTGAATATAATGATATTATTTCTATCAATGAAAAAATTAGACAATATTTAAAGAAAGTTAAAATACAAAAGTCTTATTCAATCCTATCTAAAAATGAGAAAGAAATTGAACAAAAAAAATTAAATTCTTTTAATCAAACTTTATATCTTCAACAAAAAGCCATAGAAATAACAAAAAGTCAGAAAAATAAAATTTTAATTAATACTAAAAATAGGGAATATAATTATAAAAAATTATTAGCTGAGCAACAAAAAAAATATAATGCTTTCAAAAAAGACCTTCTAAATTATGAAGCCCAACTTAAATTTATTTTAAATCCTAATTCTTTACCAAAAGAAGGTTCTGAGGTCTTATCGTGGCCATTAAAAAATATTTTTATAACTCAATTGTTTGGAGTAACTTCAGCTTCTAGGCGTTTATATAGATCAGGTTCACATAGTGGAGTTGATTTTAGAGCTTCTATTGGGACAAAAGTAATGGCTATGGCTAGTGGAGTAGTTATTGATACTGGAAATACTGATATTTATTGTAAGAATGCTTCTTTTGGTAAATGGGTTTTTATCAAATACGATAATGGCCTATCAAGCACCTTTGGACACCTACTAGTAATTTCAGCTAAAGCTGGTCAAAGAGTAAAAGCAGGTGATATTGTTGCTCTTTCTGGTAATACAGGACATACAACTGGTCCTCATTTACATGTTAGTGTTTATGCTTCTGGTGGAGTTAGCGTAAGAAAAGTTCCAAGTCTCACTTGTAGGGGTAAAGACTTTATTATGCCAATTGCTTCAATTAATTCATACCTTAATCCTATGTTATATCTACCTAAAATAGCTAAAAACAAGATCAAATAATGTTTTTTATTTTAATTAGTGTTATAATAATAAAATAGTATGAGTGATCATAAATACCCATCAAGATTACATATTCATTTAGGCGGATTAATAATAATTATTATTATTGTTTTAGTCTTGTTTAAAGTAGATATTAGGTCAACAATAAATTCTCCACGTTTTCAAAATAATGTTAATTATATTGAACAACAAGGAGAAAATATTTGGAACAAATATTTGAAAAAACCATTAACAAATGGATGGAATGGTCTTTTTAATAATTTACTCAATAAGGGAATTGAACAAATAAAAAAGAGTAAATTTAATTTATCTGATATCAATAAAATTAACCCAGGTAATATTACTGGCTCCTATAAAAATTCTATAAATACTAATAAATAATATTCTTACAATAAATTATTATTTATTGTCTTTTCTATAAAAATTTTAGGAGACCCATAATAAAGTTTATTAAATGTCTCTATATTTTTTTTCATATTTAACAGAGATTTTGATTCTTTGGGAGGAATACTTATACCAGAAAAAGCATGACTAGTTTTACCGTCAATCATTAATTTTATATAAAAATTAAATCTAGGTAAATTAATAAAATCTTCTACTTTCATTGGTAAAAATTCTCGTGACAATATTTCTGCATCTTCTGCTCCAACTTCAAATGAAATAATTGTTCCAACATTACCTAAAACTGCATCTTTTATATTTTCTGGTAATTGTGCTAAATATTGGTTAGTAATATGCACACCTAATCCATATTTTCGTGACTCACTCAACATACTAATAAAGGTATCAGTTGTAAAATTTTGGAACTCATCTACATATAGATAGAAAGGATCACGTTCAGAAGATTCTTTATTAGCTCTTTTTAATATTCCTGCTTGTAATTTAGATAATATTATTAACCCCAACATATGAGCATTTATTTCTCCAATTTTACCTTTTGATAAATTAACTAACAAAATTTTTTTATTATCCATTAAATTTTCAAAGTCAAAACTACTTTGGTGTTGTCCTATTATATTACGCATTAGAGTATTATTCATAAATTGCCCAAATTTAGACATAAAGTAATTAAGCATTTCACTTTTATGAAAATCTGAAGTTTTAGACATTTGTTTAGTCCAAAATTCTATCACTTGTGGATCAGTAAGATGTTTCCTTTTTTCCATTTCAAAATTATGATCAATAAACAATTTTGGAATTTCTATAAGACTCCCTCCTTCTGGTCCAGCCATAACAGTAAGAGCGGCATTTCTTAACCAATGTTCAAATTGTGGACCAATAATACCTGTCTTTTGAGGATCAAATAACTTATAAAATATTTGGATACATTCATTGACTAAAAAGTCTTTTTCAAGAGGGGAATGAGCTTCAAGTATATTAAGTCCAAATGGAAAATTTACATCACTTGGATCAAAAAGAATTACATCTTTAAATCTGTTTTCAGGAATATTTTTAAGTAACCAATCTATAGATTCTCCATGCGGATCAATAAAACAAACACCTTTCCCATTTTCTATATCTTGTAAACACATATTTTGAAAAATAGTTGATTTACCTACTCCAGTTTTGCCAACCATATACATATGACGCAATCTATCGTTTTCAGAATACTTAATGACAGTTGTTTTTCCGTGATATTTATTTATTCCTATAGTTATATTATTCATAAAATTATATATTATTAATATTCAATGATTTCTTATTAAAATATTTATTATCAATAGATGTATTTGATTCATCTTCTATCTTCTCTTGAATTTTTAATTCTCGATTAATAATTTTAAGAAGGATAGCTTTTTGTTTTGTTATTTTATTTGCAATTATATTTTTTATTTCTGAATCTATATAATTTTCTATTGATAAAAGCATTTCATTTTCTATTGAAAATATTTCATCTATATTTTTTAATTTTTCATCATTGTTCATAAAATTATATTAATTATTCAATAAACTTTTAACTAATAACGACTCGCAAGTTTCTTCAATAAATCTTTTAACTGGTCGCGCTCCAAACCTCGCATCAACTAGTGGTTTTATTTTTTCTTCAAGTTCTTTTGGGTTTATATCAAACGAAACATTATGTTTCGTCAATCTTTTTTCAACCTTTCTTATTTCAAGTTTAGCTATTTCTATTAGATTTGGCAATGTTAGTGGGTTAAAGATAAGAATACTATCAAAACGATTAATAAATTCCAATCTAAATACTTTGGCTAATTCAGGAATTATTTTTTCCTGAATAAATTTTTCATCCATTATATTTTTTCCTTTATTGAATTCCTCCAGTATTACATTTACTCCTATATTAGAAGTTGCCATTATTATGGAATTACAAGCATCCACTGTTTCGTTTTGTCCTGAAGTTAATCTTCCATCGTCTAAAACCTGAAGGAAGATATCAAAAATCTTTGAATGAGCTTTTTCAATTTCATCTAATAATATTAAACAATGTGGTTCTTCTTGTAGAGCATTAGTTAGGGCACCACCACTTTCATAACCGCTATATCCAACAGGAGCTCCTATTAATCTTTGAACTGTGTGATCTTGCCCAAATTCAGACATATCAAATCTTATAAAACTTTCTTTTCTACCAAACATAATTTCAGAAATTAATTTAGCAGTTTCTGTTTTTCCAACTCCAGATGGCCCTAATATTAGAAATGAACCTAACGGCTTATTGGGATTTCTTATTCCTAATTTTGCTCTTTGTAAAGTTTTAATTATTTTATCAATAGCTTTATTTTGATTAATAATTTTAGAATTTAAAGTTTGATCTAAATTTTTTAATATTTCCATCTCATTCCCACTAAGTTGCATTTTAGGAATACCTATCTTACTAGAAACAATGTCAGAAATTATCTCATCTGTTAAAACTTTTTTATCCATAGCTTTAGTAGATACAATTCCTTCATCCATAAGGCTAATAGATGCTTGTGGTAATTTTCCCAAAGTAGGGAAGCGCTCAACATAAGAAACTATTTCCTGCATTATTGTTGAAGGAACAATTACTTTATGATTTTTATTAAGTTGTACTAATTTACTTTCTAATATTTTAATCTGTTCAAAATTATTTTGTTTTTTTAAATTAACTATTTCAAACATTTTTATAAAAGCTGGATACTCATGTTCTATCCAATTATATTCTTTAGGTTCCATAGTAAGAACCACTTTTATATCTGGATTTTTAAGAATATCATGATATAAACGAGCTGTATTTTGTAAAAGATTTGAGTTCCCATATACTGTTCTACCTAGATTATCTATGAATAAAACACAAGAGGGTAATTCTTTCATTATATTCTTGAATAATATTCCTTCTTCACTTCTACTATCAAAATTAAATAAATGCTCATTACCTAATTGAATAAAACTTAGATCTTTATTTTTATCGTCTTGGACCATTTTTTTTATCCATCCATAAATAAGGCTAGTTTTTCCGGAACCGTTGGCTCCTACTAAAATAATATTATTATTAATACTTCTATTAATAATTCTAGTTAGTCTATTAACTTCTTCTTTTCTTCCAATAATTATTGGAAATTTATTTAAAGCAATTTCTTCTCTTAAATCATTATATTCAGTTTTTCTAAAATTTTTCATTTATTTTTTTAAGCTGCTATTTTTAATGTTATCCCATTTAAGTTAGTCGGCTTATTTTTACTGGAAATTATTTTTGTTGGATTATTCTCAAATTCTTCTTGATTTGAAATTGGAAAGTTTTTTCTACTCATTAATTCAACTACTTCTGGTTTTATTACATTTGAAGGAACTCTAAGTATTTGAGATAAAATATCATGACTTTTTACCCCCACATTTTCTTTTCTCTCTTCTACATTCTCCGATATTTCTTCTTTGGATTGAATTATAACTGGTTCTATCGTTTGCTCTACTGTTTTATTTTCTACTTTAATCTCAGCTTTCTCTTTTGAAACCTTCTCAGAGGTC
>VAPL010213116.1_pt1 | contig 22891 bp, 18 predicted proteins | sample 3395061 | NCBI WGS metagenome assembly VAPL01 (sample SAMN08290444, study PRJNA428436) | hydrothermal vent metagenome | isolation source: Deep-sea hydrothermal vent chimney 2 | place: Pacific Ocean: Juan De Fuca Ridge | depth 2182 m m | reverse complement strand
TCTATAAAATTAATTAATGACATGCTCTTTGTGTTTTATACAAAAATAACAAATTAGGTAAATATACGGGCATTCATTAAAATTATTTATCCAATACTTCAATCCAATTCCATTACCACGACCCACATCATAAATGAACTGTTGAGAATTGATATGGGATAAATGCAAATAATCATCAGGTGCGTAATAAGTAGTTTTTTCATTGGTAGTTGTTTACAGATTTTTTCATATAATGAAATAGCCAAAAACCTACCTTAGTAGATTTCAAATTTTAGGGATATACAGTCATTTGATAGCAGACTATTTGTGTGATTTGCTTTTTGTCAGTTTAACTTCAATTAAGTTTATAGCCATCTACAAAATCAGGCTCTGAAAATTCAAAAAATCCTGTCTCGTAGAAATAATTAGCCATTTCTAAGGCATTACCATCACTTTCCTTGGAACATGCTATTGTATATAACAATGGCATAGACTCAAGCTTCCCCTCTTTATTAATTCTAACATTTGTTAATGCTACCATAGAGTCCAGCAATACTGAATCCTGGGCACTCTTCAGATATACGCTGAATGAATAACCGAGACCAAGATCCATATCTTTTAATTTAAAATAAGGGCCAACATAATAGACCTCTTCAATTGCTGAAAGACGATTGTAACAATTTGATCTTATTTTTGCAAAATGTATATTTCTTGATTCAAGAGTCGAATCTCTGATTATTTCTCCGAATACATCAATTCTGGAAATATCACATAAACCACCAAGGACCTGTTTTAATTCCGTTTCGTTTTCTACGTTCTCGACAAGTATAAATTGTTTTTTATAATTTACTTTCAATGCAATCTTTTCAGCACCAAACCAATAATAGGCTTTTTCGTTAGGACCATTATCAAATATTTCACAACTATATAATGTTAAAGAGATCATTGCTAAAAAAATTAAATTTTTCTTTTTCATTGTTTTTTAATTTAAATAGTAGGCCCTGATTGAGGTTTGTTGATTTATATTTAGCCAGCTTTCACCTTTAAGGTAAAAATATATTCCAAGAAAGCATAAAAAAAATTCAAGATCGCATCAAACATTTTCAAGAATGGACATATGGCTAAAACCCAAATATCCCAGGCAGCCAAAGTGATATTTTTGGAATATAAGTAACCAGCATCAATATGGCGATCATGGCCAAAAACATAGGTAACAAAGGCTTGATTACAGTTTCAATTCTTACTTTGGCAACGCTGCATCCAATAAACAGTACCGAGCCAACAGGTGGTGTACACAACCCTACACTTAGATTAAGCACCATTATAATCCCAAAATGAACAGGAGACAAGCCCAGCTGAGACTGGACAATTGGTAGAAATATTGGCGTGAATATCAAAACTGCAGGGGTCATATCCATAAAAACCCCAACAAAAAGTAATATCAGGTTTATAATCAACAATATCACATAAGGATTGTCGCTTATATTTAGCAAGCCATCGCTCACATTTTGAGGAATATTTTCATAGGCCATAATCCATGAAAGTCCCATACACGTAGCCACCAGCAACATGACAATGCCTGTAGTTTTCACGGACCTTAATATTATATCTGGTAAATCTGCTACTTTCACTTCCCTATAAATCATGGATAAAACCAGAGCATACAATACTGCTATTGCCGAAGCTTCAGTAGCCGTAAAAAATCCTGCTACTATCCCTCCAATTACGATCACCAATAAAAAAAGACTTGGTATGGCATCAAGGAAAACCTTAAAACCTGCTTTGGCTTTTTCTTTATTTGTGACTGTTTTGTAAATGGCATAAGCAATGAATACCACAAGTGAAGCCATCCATATTGTTGTATAAACACCAGCAGAAAAGTTGCCATGTGCATAAATCAATCCATAGATAAAAGCAAAAATTGCTGCTCCGATTACCGATAGTTTCATTAAAGCTTTTACAAGACCAAATACCCCTTCCTTTTTCAGTATTAGAATGGACATGGCCGTGATCATGATGGCAAGTCCTGTTAATAATCCAGGGATATAACCTGCAAGAAATAGTGCGGTAATGGATGCTCCTCCACTGGCCAGGGAATAAACGATCAGTACGTTGCTGGGTGGAATGGATAGTCCGGTGGTTGCAGAACTGATATTTACTGCAGCGCTGAAGTTATCATCATAGTTTTCTTTTTTCATTTCCGGACCCATGATGCTACCTATGGCCGAAGCTGCTGCTGCTGCCGATCCGGATATTGCCCCAAAAAGCATATTGGCAATTACATTTACATAAGCCAGGCCTCCGGTAAGGCTTCCTACCAATACCTTTGCAAAATTAATAAGCCGATAAGCAATGCCTCCGCTATTCATAATGTTGCCTGCCAGTATAAAAAATGGAATAGCCAAAAGCGCAAAACTATCCAGCCCTGTCGCCATTCTTTGGGCAAATGTGGTAAATGCCGGCAAGGAATCAATACTCACCAACATGGTCAGTATCCCGGAAATCCCAATGCTGAAAGCGATAGGCACGCCCATGGATAATAAGATAATAAAACTGATAACTAATATAATAATCCCAGTGTAATCCATGTTAGTCTATTTTATGCTCGTTTAAAAAATTGCGGGTATTATCAGCAGTAAAAAAAATGATCAAGAGACCACTTACCGGTAATACCATATAGACATATCCAAGTGGAATTTCCAATGCTGCCGATTTCACATCCAAGGCAAATCTGGTATAAACCAACCAAGATCCACCAATCACCAAAACAAAAAGTGAAAATATGATAATGCACAGCCCAATGAATATTTCCAAAAACCTCCTTCTTTCAGGTCCTGATTTTTGTACCAACAAATCAATAGCCAAATGTTCATTTTTCCCAGCAACGTAAGTGGCCCCAAAAATACTTACCCAAATTAGTAAAAAACCTGCGAGCTCGTCGGTAAATGAACTTGGAGAGCTCAAAATATATCTGCTCGCTACCTGCCACAGCACATCCAAAACAAGTATGGCCATAATGGCAACGAGAAATTTTTCTAATAAACTATCAATCCTTTTTCTTAGTGTCATAACTTTTTTATTCTACTGCAAGAATTCTTTGAATGTATGAATAAATGACTTCTTGATCCTTATAAGAATCATACACGTCTTTTACCTTTTCTATGAACGGCCCCTTTTCAGGATAGTATATTTTCACTCCTGCCTTTTGAACTTCCTCTAATGATTTTTTTACCGATTCGGCCCACAATTTTCTTTGTACCAAAACAGATTCGTCTGCAGCTTGCTGTAACCACGCTCTTTCTGGTTCAGAAAGATCATCCCAAATGTGCTGGCCAATGATCAGGACATCCGGGACCGAAGAATGCTCATCTATTGAATAATGCTTGCAAACTTCGTAATGATGCGAAGTATAAAAACTGGGAGGATTGTTTTCTGCTCCATCTACCACCCCACTTTGCAAAGCAGTATAAAGCTCTCCATAGGAAATAGGTGTTGGATTTCCTCCGAGTGTCTGTACCATATCCATAGCCGTTTTGCTTTTCATCACCCTGATTTTCATTCCTTTCAGATCGTCGGGAGTCATGATTGGTTTATCAATAGTATAGAAACTTCTGCTTCCTGCATCATAAAAACAAAGACCCCTTATCCATTTATTCTTGGTACTGAGCAATAATTCATTGCCAATTTCTCCATCAAATACTTTAAAAGCATGCTCCTTATTTCGAAAAATATACGGCAGTCCCAGTACTTTATAATCATCCGTAAAACTTTCCATTACTGCTGCTGAAACTTTTGTAATAGCCAAACTACCGATTTGAAGCAACTCCACACATTGTTGCTCAGAACCCAGCTGCCCTCCTGGATAAATTTTAATCTGTAGTTGCCCATCGGAAAGTTCACTACATCTATCAGCCAGAAAAGCCATGGCTTCATGCACCGGATGATCAGTAGGTAAAGTATGAGCCAGTTTCAGTGTTTTGTGTTTTACCAGCTCACCACAGGAAGAAATAAAAAATCCCATGAGCACTATTAGCACAAGTAGTTTACGAATTTTATGATGTTTATGCATTGATTAGGTATAAATTAGAATGTATTCCAACTTTAAAAATTCAATAATGAGTCCATTTTTTAGATAAGATTTCTGTCTCATTACCAGTGATAATAATTATCCTCTGAATTCCAGGGCAAAATACAATTTTCAGGATTTATCATTCTATTGTTGAATAATTTATTTTGCTTCTATTGTTATCCTGTCTTCCGCAGGCAGGTTTTATGAAAATTGAGATTAATCCAATGCCTGGACTTCTTCGGTCTTCCGGCTTCTGACTTCTACTATTTTCTCAATTCAGATATTATCCTTATCGCATCTTTTGTTTTTTGGGTAATGGCAGCAATATCATAATTTCCATTATGGTCTTTTACCGTCAATTGCGATCCTATGCCCACGCAATGTGCTCCTGCTTTTATCCATTCCGAAAGATTTTCCTCATCGGGAGATACACCGCCGGTAGGCATAATGCTCGTCCATGGACATGGACCCAACACCGCTTTTATGAAGCTTGGTCCGCCAACTTGTGAGCCTGGGAATATTTTCACTACTTCTGCGCCCAGTTCCTCTGCCTTGGATATTTCAGACAGTGAGCCACATCCGGGCGACCAGAAGACTTTTCGGCGATTACATACTTTCGCCATATCAGGATTAAGTACTGGCGATACAATAAAGTTTGCGCCCAATTGAATGTAGATAGAAGTCGTTCCTGCCTCAACAATTGAGCCAACGCCGAGTATCATATCTGGGGCTTCCTTTTCTGCCCAAATGATCAATTCCTGAAAAACAAGATGCGCCCTGTCTCCACGATTGGTAAACTCAAATACCCTTGTACCTCCCTCATAACAGGCTTTTAATATGTTTTTACAAATCTCAATATCTTTATTGAAAAAGACCGGTACCAACCCACTTTCCTTCATGGTCAGTGCTACTTCTATTCTTGAAAATCTTGCCATAATTTTTTATAGTTTAATGCTTAGTCTTTAGCTAATAATTTTTTCTTCAGTTCCTCACCCAATTTTGTGAGCCTATATTTTTGATTGCGATGCCTTGGGTTATTTGGATGTGTTTGCTCAATAGGTCCTTTTTGTAAAGCTGGATTTAAATAATTAAGAATGAAATTTTCGCGGTGACTTAATGCCAAGACATCCATTATTTCAATTCTCTTCATTTCTCCATCCAACACCATTATTACTTTTTTTACTTCCCCACTTACTTGTCCGGTTGAAGTTTGTGGTCTGTAAATAATGGTTTTAAAGGTGTCGTCTTGTATGAATTCAGGTTCATTAAGCCCCGCAATTAGCAATACGGAAATAATTCATGAGCACTCTTCTTCCTTAGAAAACTCGGCTTGAGCACTACTAATAAATATTCTAATTCTCTGCATTAATTTTCCTTTTTGTTTATGTTCTTCCTCAGAGTCCCTTATCAGGTGACTCTGAGGAGGGAAGAGGAGAAATAATAATATGTCGATAACTGGTCTTTCAGATACCTTTTCCTTTAACCTTTAGTATTACTTCAGTTACCCGGTCAATTTTTTCAGCTACCTTGGGTAAATCCTTATTAATCCAACCCATAACTATTAAAATTCTTTTATGAGTTTCTTCTAACCTATCTAAATTCCATGAAATAGGTTCGTGATGGAAAACTCTATTTCTAAAATCTCTAATTTTATTAACGGGTGCGGAAACGTTGCTTCTTTGTCTTTGACTTTTTTCTAAATATGGAAATGCTTTTCTTAAAGGTTTCCATAAAATCAGTTCGTATTCAGTATTAAATAATCGAACCCAAAAACCCAAGTTTAGTTCCGCAATTATTTTATTTGCTGTAATCGATTCGTTTCTGTTTGCAATATGTCTTTTGGCTGTATTAATACTGGCCGTTAGGTTTCTTAATCCAGGTACTGAACCTACTCTCAAATACCAATCATCAGTCCCGAAATGTGTTGTTAATTCTCTATGTAAACTATTTCTTAAAGAAACCTCAAACACAGACAGAATTGAATAAAAAGACTCGGATAATTCGATATTTGACTTGTAATGAATTATTGCCTTTTCCTCGTTGTTTGGGTATCGATTAAAATATTTTCCCATTCTTTGTACGGAGAAAACTTTTTCGTAGAAGTGTCGATTCATTTATTTTTTATTACCTTTGTGCTATGCTGTCCCGGTAGTTCCTCTCCCAGATATTAGATGCTGGTGATGAATCCGGGTTTTTTTATGCCCAAAACATTCCTTGTCTGTCAGTTTGAACCATACTTATAAATATTCTAATTCTCTGCATTTACTTTTTCTTTTTGTTTAGTTCTTTCTCAGAGTCCCTAAACAGGAGACGCTGAGGAGGGGCAATGTTTTAGTTATAATAATGTCTAAATTTCATTCCTTTTTCTCTTTTGCTTCATTTTGTGCCAAGCTGTTTTTTGCTCGCTCTATGGATTGATGGAGTTTGTTTTCCAACAATTTCATGTCAGGCAATTGTGTTAGGTATTCGGCAATTTTGATGTTACTCTTGTCGAGCTGCATCAACTCTACATGTTCTTTATTTTTAGTTGCACAAAGTATCAATCCCAAAGGTTGGTTTTCTCCTTCCATACTTTCGTGTTTTGCCAGCCAAGCCAAATACAATTCCATTTGCCCCTTGTCGGAAGCTTGGAACTTACCCAGTTTTAAATCTATGGCAATGAGGCTTTTTAGTTTTCGGTGGTAAAACAATAAATCAATGTAGTAGTCTTCATGGTCTATGGTAATTCTTTTTTGACGAGCTAAAAAGGCAAAATCAGAGCCCAGTTCAACCATAAAATTTTGTAGTTCGGCTAATATGGCTGATTCTAAATCTTTTTCGGTATAGCTGTTATGTAGCCCTAAGAAATCTAAAAAATAAGGGTCTCTAAAAACCAAATCTGGCGTAATTTGATGGCTAACTTTTAAGCTTACCAATTCATTTTTAATGGTTTCGTCTGGCTTTTTACTAATGGCAGTTCTTTCGTAAAGCATAGAATTTATACGCTCTTGTAATGTTCTTGTACTCCATCTTTCCATTTTACACATTTCTATGTAAAATTCTCGTTTTAAACTGTCATCTATATAAATTAAAGTTCTAATATGTGTCCAACTCAATTCTCTACGCAGTGAGTAGAGAATCTTATCATCTTCAATTGTCACCGCAATGCGTAGACAATGCCGAAGCTGATTTTCACTCCACCCTTTTCCATATTCTTGGGTTAATTGAGTGGACAATGTAGCGACAATTTGTTTCCCGTATTCCGCTCTTTTATTTTGTAAGATTTCTTGGTTAATGCGTTTGCCAATACTCCAATACAGTTGTGTCATTGTTGCATTAACTGTCACCGCAACTTCTTGCTTGCTTTGTGCTACAATGCTTTTTATCTCATTGAACAGGTTTTTATTCAAAATATTTTGATTCCCCATCATGTTCGTTTTATAGGCGTCCAGCTCAATTGTCTAATCAGTGATAAGGCAATTTCTTTTAGCGGAAAAACTTTGCATACAGCATCATCCTTCTTATCTTTTTTTATGAAAATGAATTACCACTTTAAAAACTACCTAGACACCCTTCCCGAGGCATCTCCGCCCATCAGTTTTTCGACCTCCTCGACCGTTACTTGATTAAAATCGCCTTTGATAGTATGTTTCAAACAAGATGCTGCTACGGCAAAATCTAATGCTTTTTGATCATCGTCAGCATAGCTGTTTAATCCATAGATGAGTCCTCCCATAAATGAATCACCACCACCTACGCGATCTACAATATGGGTAATTTGATAGGTTGGTGCTTGAAACAATTTCTCTCCGTCCCAGAGCACGCCCGACCAAGAATTGTGGCTGGCACTTACCGATCCTCGCAGGGTGATAATCACCTTTTTTGCCCTTGGGAATTTGGCCATCATTTGCTTGCCGACAGATTCGTAGGCTGCACCTTCGACATGACCACTGGTGATGTCAACTCCTTCAGGATGGATTCCGAAAACCTTTTCGGCATCCTCTTCATTGCCCAATACAATGTCTGTTCCGGCAACCAGTTCAGGCATAACTTTGCTGGCAGACTTGCCATATTTCCATAAATTTTTGCGATAATTTATATCACAGGAAACAGTAATTCCCTTTGCATTGGCAGCTTTGATGCCCTCCAGGCAAACATCAGCCGCCCCCTGGGAAATAGCAGGGGTTATGCCTGTCCAGTGAAACCAGGTCACTCCATCGAATACCTTATCCCAATCGATCATGCCAATTTCGACCTGACTTATCGCAGAATTTTCCCTGTCATAAATCACCTTGCTGCCACGGCTCACCGCCCCTGCTTCAAGGAAATAAATACCAACTCGATTCCCTCCGTAAATAATATCCTTCGTGTTGACACCGTAAGTCTTCAATGTCCGCACACACCATTCGGAAATATCATTTTCCGGAAGACGGGTCACAAAACTAACGTCCAACCCATAGTTGGCACATGATACGGCAACATTGACTTCACCACCACCAAATGTAGATTCTAAAAAAGTGGATTGTTTGAATCTCAAAAAATCAGGAGGAGCCAGCCTCAGCATGACCTCACCAAAAGTTACTATTTTTCCCATAGTTTATTTGTGTTTATTAGTTTGCAATAATGCTACAATGCTTAAATGATTGAATGCTATAATTGTTCACTCCATTTTATCATTGTCGCATTCTATCATTCTCTCATTAAAATTTAAAAAACTCCTTCGCATTGTTGTAAGAGATGTTTTCTACCATTTGTCCCAGCCAATCCAAATCATTTGGCAGTTCGCCATTTTCCACATCTTTGCCCAACAAATTACATAATATCCTTCTGAAATAGTCGTGACGCGGAAAAGATAAAAAGCTTCTGGAATCCGTGAGCATACCAAGAAACCTGCTCAAGAGGCCAAGATTTGATAAGGCATTCATTTGCATTTCCATACCTTCTTTCTGATCCATAAACCACCAGCCCGTTCCGAAATTTATTTTTCCTGCAATGGAACCATCATTGAAATTTCCGATCATGGTGCCAATAAGATAATTGTCTCTTGGATTAAGATTATAAATTATTGTTTTTGCCAATTGATCCTCCGAATCCAGCTTATCCAAAAACCGTGATATCGGTCTTGCCATCTCAAAATCACCAATAGAATCGAATCCCGTATCGGGGCCCAATTTCTTTACCATTCTGGAATTATTGTTTCTCAAAGCACCCAGGTGAAACTGTTGTGTCCAGCCCTTTTCATGATCCATAATGCCAAAATGAATGAGCATGGCAGATTTGAATTTCAATATTTCTGATGGGTTTATATCATTACCTCCTCTGATTTTATCAAAAATGGCTTTGATCTCATGGTCATAAAAATCTGCCGCATATATCTGTTCCAGTCCATGATCTGAAATTTTTCCACCCATCTCATCAAAAAAGTTGTGTCTGGATTTTAGGGCATCAATCAAGGAATTAAAATTGGTGATGTCAATATTTGAAGCATGTCCCAGTTTATCCAGGTATGCATTAAAACTCAATTGATCTTCCACCGCCATGGCCTTGTCTGGCCTGAATGTTGGTAACACTTTCACGTTGAATCCGGAGTCTTTGATGGATTTATGGTATTCCAAAGAATCAATCGGATCGTCTGTCGTGCAAACCACTTCAACTTTAAACTGATTCAATAAGCCTCGGCAACTGAATTCATCCTTCTGAAGTTGGGCTGTGCAGGTATCGTAAATTTCCTTCGCAGAATCTCCATTCAAAATTTTATGGACGCCAAAAGGTCGCTGGAGTTCCATGTGTGTCCAATGATACAAAGGATTGCGCATGGTGTAGGGGACAGTTTCTGCCCACTTCTGAAATTTGGTGAAATCATCGGCATCACCGGTGATGAATTTTTCGTCAACTCCATTGGTTCTCATCGCGCGCCATTTGTAATGATCGCCATCCAACCAGATTTTTGACATATTTTTAAATTTTCTGTCAGCAGCGATGTCCTTTGGCGGAAGATGACAATGGTAGTCGATAATGGGCATATTGGCTGCATGGCCGTGATACAGCTTTTCAGCAGTCTTATTTTCGAGAATGAAACCTTTGTCCAGAAATTTTTTCATGGCTGATTCTTTAATTCGTTAACCTATAAAAAGAGGCTTAATATGTCTGTCAAAAATATTTTCAGTGACATTTTTAGCTATAATATCTTTGTACTTATCCAAGGCATTGAAATAGGCATCGCCATACTCTGCTGCAATTTTATAACCGCAATGTAACAGTTGCCTGAATTGCAAATTGAAATCCGGATGACTTTGATTGTGCCTTAGCGTATCGGCAAATTTTCTACCCGACCAGCCATTTACTTCTTCGGCAGTGGGCAGGCCATCGACTTGCACATCAATCACCGTTGCATATGGCCCTGTTAGCTCATCAAACCTGCCAAGTGCTTTGGCATATATGGCTTTTGCTAATTCGAGCCCTTCGTTGCCTGCTTCTGCCAAACCAATCAATTCTTCCAACCACGTGGTTCCTGCAGTTTTTACATGAACGCCCGTATCATGTTTTTTGGTTAGTTCGCGAATAGGCTTATAAATAGAAAATTTATCGCTTCCCGAATGAACGCTCAGTTTAAGGTTTTTTGGTAATCCAAATTCCTTGATGGCATGCTGGATAACTAAGATATCTTCTTCAAATTCTCTGGCAAACTGATCGACGTCTCCAACATAATCAACTCCCTTATTGAAACGGCCAGTAAACTTTGGTGCGATGGTTTGGGCGGGTATTCCTGCATCGGCTATGGTTGCCAATATAAAGAACAACTCTGCTGGAGTTTGAGGATCATCAACCTCATCCATGGAAACTTCGGCAATAAAATCTTCATTGCCTTTGAGCTCGGTAATTCTCCGATAAATTTTACCGGCCTCTTTTGCGGCAAATAAAAATGTAGCAGCTATTTTTCTCAGGAAGTTTTCATCAATTTGAAATGGGGCGTCTATTCCGGGAATACTAAGCTGACCAATGTATTTAGCATATTTGCTCACAAATCCATCGATCTCTTCCTGACTCACTTCCTTGCCTATATAGTCAGCTACATCTAAGGTAAAAAAATCAGAATATGCCACAAACCCATCAACAGTATCCATATTGATGTGATCGGCGTCCACAAGATATTGTCCTTTCCAGCCCAATGCTTTTACGGTAACATCTGCTTCTTCGCGCACACTCGACGGATCCGATTTAACTGTTTTATGTTCTCTGAATGATTTATTCCAGACATGAGTCAATTCTATTCCCGCTTCTTTTGCCAGAATGCTACCTTGTAGTTGAGCTTCTCCCTGATGAGCAAACCTATCACCCGTTCCAAATGAATACTTACCTAATTTCATGATATTTTATTATAATTTTTTGATATTTAATAATTTTTGAAGATAATAATTTATATCCAAAACACACGTGTGCATAAAAGTAAATAAAATATTCCCTTTAGAAAATTAATATGATAATAATGGTTAAACATCCAGATGTGTCGGTGTATTCCAAACATTGATGAATTTATAACTTTTCTAAAGATTGATTAAAATTTTTGTGATTGATCTTTTCACCAAAAAGTAATTAAAATATTACTGCATTAAAATTTCCAAATCTTCTTTTTTTTTTACTACTTGATAGTTAGAAAATACATCAATATGTTTAAGGTCATTCCATCAATATCCATTTCAGGCGGAAAGGTTATTTTCCTAAAAAAAGGCGACTATTCAAAAGTGCGAAAGTATAATCTCAACCTGGTTGATGTAGCAAAATTATTTGAAGATAACGGGGTCGAAGTAATACATTTTTTAGATCTCGATGGACTATTGATACAATCCCCTGTAAATTACCATGCACTAGAAACCATTGCAGGTCATTGCAATCTCAAAATTGATTTCATGGGAGGTATCAGAACAGATGGCGACATAAATAAGATTCTCGAATATGGAGCCACTTATTTTACTGCTTCTAGCATTGCAGTAAATAATCATGATCTTTTTGCTGCCTGGATAATGTCGTACGGACGAGAAAAACTCTCCTTGATGGCCAATGTGGTCAACGACAAGTTGGTTTATAAAGCCTGGCAAAAAAAGGCCGATATAGATTTGGAAGAACATATTGACTATTTCCATTTGCGCGGATTGAAATATCTGAAAGTAACTGATATGAATCGTGATGGCGTATTGGAGGGGCCGAATTTTGAATTGTATCAAAAGTTGAAGATCAAATTTCCTGATGTATGTATTGTAGCAAGTGGGGGAGTAAGGTCACTGGATGATATTCGGAAGCTCAAAGAAATGGGTCTTTATGGAGTCATTGTGGGTAGAGCTCTCTATGAAGGAATTATTAATGTTGAAGACCTACAGGAATTTGCCAATTAGTTTTCCGTTCGTTTAGCCGCACAGATATAATTGAAAATAACATCAGTGGAGATATTCAAAAAAATTTAGATTCAATTCCAAATATTTATTAATAAATTTCGCATTTTGTTTTCTGCTGTAACCGTATGGCATAAAAGAAATCAATTCCCTCAAAAATTTAGTTTGTGAATTTTAAAATTCTCACAGTTATGAATCATCGCTTTCTCCTTTTTTTCTTGTTATGCTCATTATCACATTTTTATAGTAAAGGTCAAATATTAAATGTAGATAGGAACAAGTTATTCACCGACACAGCCAAATTCATCACAGGTAGCATAGCCTTAAAATTTCATCTGGACAATAAAAATGCTACCCCCGATGAAAAAAATAGTTATATCAGTATAGAAAATAAAAACGACCTTGTTTTTGTAGGCCTGAAAAACAATTATACACTGATCAGCCAAATTAAGTATTTCAATTCCTCCGGCGGTACATTTATCAGCTCAGGACATGCGCATGTCAGGGCCAATTTATTGAAAATGAGAAAAGTATCTTATGAGGTATTTTCTCAAATTCAATATGATAGAAATCGCTTTATGGATATCCGTTTTCTTTTTGGTGGTGGATTACGATGGATGTTTTCCAATACTGAAAAGAAAGGATTTTTCATTGGTACGGAATTGATGTATGAGCATGAAAAATGGGACAATCCAGTTGATGAAAATCTTTTTATCGTCAAAAATCTACCAAAATTCAGTAGTTATTTAAGTCTTCATCTCAAACTCAGTTCTTCTGCTACATTCAAGACAGTGATATATTTTCAAACCGGATATGATCCGGAGCCTGGAGTAATGCGCAATCGCTTTAGTTACGACATTCAGTTTGATATTTATATTTCCAAAAAATTGTTCTTCAATATAAAGTTTACCGGTGCATATGAAGACAAACCAATATATCCCATTAATAACTTTTTCTACACGATAGAAAATGGCCTTTTATGGAAATTTTAAGAATTTTCGGAGCGACATTTATCGCAATTTGTATTTCAAGAAAGATGAAATAAACACCAAGTTTACGATTGTTATTGAAGGAACCATGTCGCTGATCAGTAAGCAATATTCTCCGTCAAATTATATTGTTATTTCATTTTTAAGGTCCTGACTGGCTCAGCCAAAACACATGGTGATAGCTCAAATGATAAAGACCTTGTTAAGGGTAAAACAGCAATTCAAATAATAGCTAAGGACATTAAATATAGTCGGTTTGATATCAATGTAAAAAATCTATAAAAGCCAATAAGTAGGTGAAGAGGATGATTTGTTTTCTGAATAAGATATTTGAAAACGCCACATTAATTCTGTTATTTCGGAAAATAAGTTTAAAACAGTCAATATATTCTTTTACAATATGTGTTAAATAAACTTTTCTCCTTTTTCTCCTTTTACATCATTGACAATGCTACGGATCATTTTCTCATCATCTTTTTTGCAAATCATAAGTACATCATCGCAATCGGCAACGAGATATCCTTCTAAACCTTGCACTACAACAAGTTTGTCAGCCGGAGACTTAACAATACAATCTTTTCCTTTATAGATCATTACATTTCCATCAATCACATTTCCATTGGCATCTTGGTCATGGTATTCATGCAAAGAGTTCCAAGACCCCAAGTCTGACCACCCAAAATCTCCAGGAACGACAAATACATTATCAGCTTTTTCCATAACCCCATAATCTATGGAGATAGACTTGGTTCTGGCGTATGCCCAATCTACTTTCCCCTTTTCCTCTTTAGTGTAATAATATTTTGCGATAGCATTAAAAGATTCTGAAATCTCAGGTAAAAATGATTCGAAAGCCTCAATAATGCTTTTTGTTTTCCAAATAAATATACCTGCATTCCAGACAAAATCGCCACTTTCAAAAAATGTTTTAGCAAGTTCAAGTTGCGGTTTTTCTGTAAATGTTTTTACTTTTTTTACTTTACCGTCTGATTCCTGTATGTATTGAATATATCCATAACCTATATCAGGTCGACTGGGTTTTATCCCAATAGTAACCAGTCGATTATCTGATTCAACAAAATCTAATGCTACCTGACATGTCTTGCTAAACTCATCTTCCATAAAAATCGCATGGTCTGCAGGAGTTACTATTGTTGTGGCATCTGGGTATTTACTGGCAATCTTATAACTCGCATAAGCAATACAAGGTGCAGTATTCCTTCGGTTGGGTTCAAGTAATATTTGATCATCTGTCAAATCAGGCAATTGCTCTTTGATCAAATCAAGGTAGGAATCGTTAGAAACGATATAAATATTTTCCTTTTGGCAAATATTCAAAAATCTGTGATAAGTCAATTGAAGAAGAGATTTTCCGACACTGAGAACATCTAAAAATTGCTTTGGGCAAGATTTTCTACTGTAGGGCCAAAATCTACTCCCTACACCTCCGGCCATAATTATCACAAAAGTATTTGGCTTGGTATTCATATTTAATAAATGATTAAGACATAAAAATTGTCAGGTTGACATATTGAAATAATTCAAGCAAATTATTGAATTAATGCTGCAATATTCAGAAAAAAGAAATTAATTTTACAAAGCAATTTTAGAAAAGGCTTCTTTTTTTAATGTTAAGAGAAAACATTTGAGAAAGCCTAAATCAAAGTAAATGTTTTTATTCTTTTGGTAAATAGCGTTTATCTGGGTCTACGGTGATGGAAATTTTTGTTATTTATCAATTCAGCTTGATTTTCTTTTCATAAGTCAGAAACATTTGTTAATTTTTATACTCCTTTAGTAGAGGGTTGCAGGAATTGGCTTACCAAACTACGTATTAAAGAAATTGGATAAGATTAAAGAAAAATTAAAAGAAGTATTTGGGTTTTCACAATTTCGTGGAAATCAAGAAGCCGTTATTCAATATTTGATGGATGGCAAAAATACCTTTGTGATCATGCCAACCGGAGCGGGCAAATCTCTTTGCTATCAATTACCGGCCTTGGTAAAAGAAGGTACAGCAATAGTTATTTCGCCCCTTATTGCATTAATGAAAAATCAGGTTGATCAACTGAGAGCTTTTGGTATAAATGCAAAATTTCTTAATTCTACATTGACCAAAGGGGAAATGAACAAAGTGAAAAAAGAAACTTTGGCGGGGAAGGTAAAACTTCTTTATGTAGCTCCTGAGTCCCTTACTAAAGAAGAAAATGTTGAATTTTTGAAAAAGGCCAACTTATCTTTTGCCGCTATTGATGAAGCACATTGCATATCGGAATGGGGACATGATTTCAGGCCCGAATATAGGCGGATAAAAAGCATTCTTGATGAGTTGGGAAACCTTCCACTTATCGCACTTACCGCAACGGCCACCCTAAAAGTGCAGCAAGATATAAAGAAAAATTTGGGGATGGACGAAGCTGATGTATTCCTATCTTCTTTCAACAGAGCAAATCTATATTACGAAGTCAGGCCAAAGGTTCACATAAAGAAACAATTAATAAAATTTATTAAAGACCATAAGAACAAATCGGGGATAATATATTGTCTGAGCAGAAAGAAGGTGCAGGAAGTAGCTGATTTATTAAAAGTAAATGACATCAAGTCTGCTCCATATCATGCCGGATTAGAGCCATCGGTACGAGCAAGAAACCAGGACGATTTTCTCAATGAAGAAGTTGATGTAATCGTAGCAACCATTGCATTTGGAATGGGAATTGATAAACCTGATGTAAGATTTGTAATTCACTATGATGCTCCAAAATCGCTCGAAGGATACTATCAGGAAACAGGAAGGTCTGGCAGGGATGGACTTGAGGGCAATTGTATTCTATTTTACAAGTATCAGGATATTTTGAAACTTGAAAAATTTCATAAGGACAAATCTGTCACAGAGCGGGAAAATGCCAAACTTTTACTTGATGAGATGTCTATGTATGCCGAGTCATCTGTATGTAGAAGAAAACAACTATTACATTATTTTGGTGAAAAATTTGATGAATCAAGTTGCGGCAAAACCATGTGGTGTGATGTGTGCAAATATCCACCGGAAAAATACGAAGGGCAGGAATTTGTGAGAATGGTATTGGAGGCTGCTATGACAACCGACCAGCGATTTGGCCTCAAACATCTTTCTGATGTAATCAGAGGGATAGAAAATCAATACGTCAAAAGCTACAAGCACAATAAGCTCTCAATATTTGGTAAAGGAAAAGATAATGAAGAGGAATTTTGGAATTCAGTAATTCGCCAAACGTTGTTACATCATTTTCTCGAAAAAGACTTAATTAATATTGGTGTATTAAAATTTACCAAACTGGGAAAAGAATTTCTCAAAAAGCCTCATTCAATCATCTTGGTTAAAGACAAAGATTTCGAAAGCCTTATTGAAGAAGAAGATAAAGAGCCGCAATTAGAAATCAGGTCTTTTGATGTTGCGCTATTTGATCTGCTAAAAAGACTGCGCAAAGAAGTCGCAAAAAAGAAAGACCTTCCTCCCTATGTTATTTTTCAGGATCCTTCTCTGGAGGAAATGGCCACTATCTACCCAACTACCAAAGAAGAGCTCGCTGTGATAAATGGCGTTGGGATGGGAAAAATTTCTAAATTTGGTAAACCATTTTTGGAGCTGATAAAAGAATATGTTGATGAAAATGATATAATCACTGCTTCTGATGTAGTAGTAAAGTCAGCCGTAAATAAATCAAAAACCAAAATATTTATAATTCAACAAATAGACAGAAAAATAGATCTTCAGGAAATTGCTGACGCCAAAAGGCTCTCATTTTCAGAACTTATCGATGAAATCGAAAATATTTGCTATTCAGGAACAAAACTAAACCTGAATTATTATGTGGATAATATGTTGGAACAAGATAAGATGGATGAAGTATTTGAATATTTTATGAATTCTCACTCAGATAAAATTAATGACGCATTGGATGAGCTTGGTGATGATGAGTATGATGAAGAAGACTTGAGACTCCTTCGTATTAAGTTTTTATCTGATCACGCAAATTAATTTTTTATTTCTTCACTAATGAACATACTAATAATTGGCTCCGGAGGAAGAGAACATGCTCTTGCCTGGAAATTGAAACAAAGTGCGAAATGCGAAAATCTTTATATTACTCCAGGCAATGCAGGTACTGAAAAGATTGCTCAAAATGTTGATATAGGTGTAGAAGATTTCCCGGGTATAAAAAATTTAATACTGAAAAAAAATATCTCACTCGTAATTGTTGGCCCTGAAGTTCCATTGGTCGAAGGAATTAGGGAATATTTGCAGAGTGACCACCAACTAAAATCACTAAAGATCGTTGGGCCGGGACAAGAAGGAGCTAAGCTGGAAGGGAGTAAAGACTATGCCAAAAAATTTTTAGTAAAGCATGGAATACCAACAGCAGACTCAAAAACTTTTACAAAAGAAACATTATCTGAAGCAATAGCATATCTGGAAACAGTAAAGATGCCCATTGTTTTAAAGGCAGATGGACTTGCAGCTGGAAAAGGCGTGATTATTTGTGGGGATTTAGAAGAGGCAAAACTTACCATCAATAATATGCTTGCAAAAAGTATGTTTGGGGCTGCAAGTGAACAAGTAGTTATTGAAGAATTCCTCTCAGGAATTGAGCTATCAGTATTTGTACTTACAGATGGGAAATCATATAAAATTCTACCAGAAGCCAAGGATTATAAACCAATAGGTGAAAATAATACCGGCCCAAATACTGGTGGTATGGGAAGCATATCCCCTGTTGCATTTGCGAAAGGTGAATTTCTAAAAAAGGTTGAAGATAGAATTATTATCCCGACAATTGAGGGGTTAAAATCTGACAATATAGATTATCAGGGATTTGTTTTTATTGGACTAATGAACGTCAATGGAGACCCATATGTGATAGAATATAATGTGCGAATGGGTGATCCGGAAACTCAAGTAGTGGTGCCGAGAATAAAATCTGACCTTGTGGAGTTGATGGATGCAGTTGCCAGTAGAACACTCTCAAATGTCGAGTTGGAAATTGACAATAAAACAGCGGCTACGGTAGTAATGGTTGCCGGAGGATATCCTGATAAATATGATAAAGGCGATATTATTTCAGGCGCAAAATCTAAAAGTAAAAACACCTTGATTTTCCATGCTGGCACAAAGACTGTAGGAGGGCAATCAGTGACCAATGGTGGGAGAGTAATGTCAGTCACAGGATTGGGTGATAACATTCAGGAAGCACTTGATAATTCTTATGATTTAGTATCAAAAATCCAGTGGAAAGATGTCAATTTCAGAAAAGATATTGGTCGTGATTTAATGGCCCTTGAATAAATCTTTTATACTTTCACAATTAAATATTTAATTTGAAGGTCAATTTCTAATAAATTAAATTATAATGTCAGGCTGTAGTTCGTGCAATAGTACAAGTAATTCAAGCGTAAAAGGTTGCAAAAGCAATGGTTCATGCGGCACAGACAGTTGCAAGCTTAATACATTTGACTGGTTAATAGACATGGATTTGCCACTTGAAGAACGGTTTGATATTATTGAAGTCAGGTTTAAAAATGGTAAAAAGGAATTTTTCAGAAATGGTAAAAAATTTCAATTATATAATGGCGACGCAATAATTGTAGATGTTCCCAATGGGCATCATTTGGGTCATATTGCTTTGCAAGGCGAGTTGGTAAGGCTGCAAATGATCAAAAAGAAAGTTGAAAACGATAGGCAAATAAGACCTGTATATAGGCTTGCTACCGAAAAAGATATTCAAAAGTATGAGGAGGCCTCAAAAAGAGAACAACCCACTTTATTAAGAACAAAGCAAATTATCGCAGAGCAGAAGCTGAAAATGAAGCTGACTGATGTTGAGTATCAAGCAGATGGAAATAAAGCCACATTTTATTATTCTGCGGATGATCGCGTAGATTTCCGAGAGCTTATAAAAAGACTTGCTTTCGAATTTAATATTCGCGTTGAGATGAAGCAAATAAGTTTACGTCAAGAAGCCAGCAGATTGGGAGGAATTGGATCTTGCGGAAGGGAATTGTGCTGCTCTACTTGGCTAACAGAATTTAAAAGTGTTTCTACTACTTCGGCCCGATACCAAAACTTGTCTTTGAATCCAAGCAAGCTTTCCGGACAATGTGGTCGGCTAAAATGTTGTCTCAATTATGAACTTGATACCTACATGGATGCTCTCAAAGACATCCCTGAATTAAGAAGACCATTGTTGACAAGCAAAGGAGAGGCTAAATTGCAGAAAACAGATATCTTTAAAAAGACGATGTGGTTTGGTTATGAAAATGATAATTCCTGGATTCCGATTTCAACAGATAGGGTAAAAGAAATAGTAAAGTTAAATAAGGAAAATAAAAAACCTGCCACGTTAAAGGAAGATAATATTGACTCGAAAGATGAAGTTTCCGAAGCATTAAATAGTGATTTGGAACGACTCGACAAAAAGTTTCTCAAGAAGTCAAAAAAGAGAAAAAACAACAAGCGAAATTGGAATAGAAATAATAGCAAAAACAGAAATCAATAACATGAGAGCTTTACCGGCTTGTATCCTGGCAAGTTTATTTTTTATTATTGGCTGCAACAGCAATAGTATTTTTGAAGAGAAAAAGGATTTTAGTGAAGGATATTGGGTTTTTAATAATCCCGCAGAATTTGAGTTTGACGTAGTTGAGGACAATAGGTCTTACAATTTTCTTTTCAGTATCAGAAATACCTCAAAATATCAGTATCGAAATATCTATCTACAATATTATCTTGAAGATTCTACAGGAAGGCTTCTTTCTAAGGAACTAAAGAACGTTCAGCTTTTTCATCCGAAAACAGGTATTCCATTGGGCCAAGGATTGGGCGATCTATTTGATTTGGAGAGAACTTTTCTTGAAGATTACCAGATAGAAAACAAGGGAAAATACAAATTGAGAATTGACCAATTTATGAGGCAAGATAGCCTGCCCGAGATTTTGTCCATTGGACTTAAAGTTCAATATGCGGAAGAACTTTAATCTATTTTAACAGTAGCCTGAAGTTTTAAAAGCCTTTCTTTTACAGCATTTTTATCATGCCAATATTCCCTACTGTGTATACTAATAAACTTCCATTTTTTTACCGAAAGCGTGAATGGTGTATAAATATGCATATCTTTCACCGAAATGCTCTGATGATAAATATCATCATCTGTCAATATCAGCCCTAAATAATGCTCATTGGATTTAACGGTGAGGTCGGCAAAAGGCATTTCAGTATTTAATTCAAAATTTGCTTTGCCGTTGAAATCAATTGACTGAATTTTATTTTTTAAATACCAATCAGTCCGGTGCGAGTTGCTTTTATTTAATTTAGGAACAAAATTACCTTTTGAAACATCCATTGCGTATTCAAGGTACTTTTTCAGTAATTTAGGTCCTTCGTTTTTTGTGTCATCCACTTTTAATTGTTGCGGTAAAATGCTGGTTACAATAATGATTTTTTTCCTTGCCCTTGTCACGGCTACATTTAACCTATTTTCTCCTTTATAAATATTCAAACTTCCAAAATGATGATGCATCTGGCCATTTTCATCAGGCGCATATCCTATAGAAAATATGATAATGTCACGTTCATCACCTTGCACATTTTCAATATTTTTAACAAAGAGGTTTTCGGGAATTACAAAGCCATTTTCAGCCGATTTGCTTTCGAGCACATCCATGATATGATCTTGTTGTCTGGCGTTGAAAGATACGATCCCAATTTCTTTTTTTGGATGAGTTTGAATCAACTTTTCAACTATCTCTACAACTTTTATAGCTTCTATTTCATTAATTTGGTTTGACCATATGCCATTAACTTTGACATAATCAATACCAGGATTGCCCTCATCCAATATTTTTTTGTCTGGTAATAATGTCAAATTTCCTCCATAAAAATGCTGATTAGAAAATTCAATCAAATCCAGTGACTGACTTCTGTAATGCTGCCTCAATTGTACCTGCATTAAATATCTACTTGCCAGATCAAGTATTGAATCGACTTCCAAAGAAGGATCTGTGTCTTCGTCAGAGGCTTCCTCCCACCTTGTTTTATAAAGATCAAAAGGACTCAACTGCATTTTATCTCCAGTAACAACTATTTGCTTTCCTCTGTACATTGCCGGAATTCCTTGCTCTGAGAAACATTGAGAAGCTTCATCAAAAATGATAAGATCAAATACTTTTTCCATTGGAAAAATAGCAGATACTGTTTCTGGCCTGGCCATCCAGCATGGGATGAGATCAAAAATCTCATTTTCAAAATTTTTGATCAATTTTCTAATTGGCCAAATCTGTCTTTTTTTAGTAACCTGATGATCAAGATCACGGTAGGTTGTCATATTGTTTAGCCTATTGTATTCAACATTTTCATATGTGCGCTCACGGAGTTTGAGGATCGTGATTTTTCTGCTCAATTTCAATTTTTCTTTTACAGACTCCTGAAGTTCGAGCTGCATTCTTTCAAATTTCAATGAATTGATTGACCGAAGAATTGGAAATTTTGTTTCTATATGATCTATCCATGCCAGCCGCAAACTATTACGAAAGACTCCAACAATTTCCTCCTCAGAAATATAATCCTGGAAATCAATCAACTTATCAATTACAGCCCTTTCTGTTTCAGTTAGTTCATTTTTTAGATTATCAAAATCACATAACGAATCAAAATCCTCACTAAGCGTGGCGATCATTTTTTCGTTTAGTCTTGAGTCTGCCAGAATCATTTCTATCCGCGCATCCCTAAAATACACTTTCCACTGATCCATTCTTGTGGGAATATCAACAACAATCTCATAAAGGAGGTTAACTTTTTCTGTAAACTGATCCCTGGATAAAATGGATGTATTGAAGTATTCTTTAAAATTTCGATAGCTATTAAATATTAAATAGGCTGTACAGCTATCTCTTGAACTGGAAAACCACTTTTCAAATACATCTTTAAGTAAAAAATCAGGCAAATTTGTCAGCCAGCTACAAGATTTTAATTTTGTGATATTATGTTCGAGGTTCAACCTATAGTCAACCATTTTTTCCAGTTTCCTGTAGTCTTTTCCTTTTCTTCGTAAGTTATTTGTAGCAAGAACTTTATTAATCCATGATTTTTCCTTAGCAAATATCAGCCATCTTATATATGCAAAAATGTTCCTTCTTGCCTTCATTTTCTTTCGCAATGCTTCCTGAAATGTACCAATGTCATTAACATCAATATTGATTTCAGGCCCATCATCACTAAAACATCCCATTAAATTCCTTTTCATACTCGATAACCATACCAAATCTGGATGTCCGGCTGAGCTATTATCTTTCGAGCCTACAATATGCCGAAACATTTTATAGACTGCGTCATCGTTTAATTGCCTAAGCATTTCCTTTAGATTTTCCCTTCCTTCGTAAATTTTCTCGGCAACTTTCAGTTCCATTCCTGAGCCTAAAAGAGATTCAATTTTATTGGATATTTCATTTTGATAAAG
>VAPL010891687.1_pt1 | contig 22898 bp, 9 predicted proteins | sample 3395061 | NCBI WGS metagenome assembly VAPL01 (sample SAMN08290444, study PRJNA428436) | hydrothermal vent metagenome | isolation source: Deep-sea hydrothermal vent chimney 2 | place: Pacific Ocean: Juan De Fuca Ridge | depth 2182 m m | reverse complement strand
TGATTCTATTCTTGAAATAAGACGAGTGATAGAGTTTGAAGATGAATGATTTATATAAGTAAAATTATATTTATGTTTTTTTTGGTAGAAATTGTCTTTATCTTCACGATAAAGACAAATACAATTTGTTTTTAAATAGTTCTTTTTGATTTTAGCGTACAATTCGGTGAATAACATACGGTTATACATGTTTGAAACGCTACAATATAGTAAGTTACAGATCTTGCCTCACCTTTTTAATAAATCAATTGATACTAAAACCCTATTAATCTTATGATTTTGGTTTTTTTTTATGATATCGTTTATTGTCATTTAAAATTACATAATAGGTGTCCAATTATTTTAAGTACTTTTTACTTTTATCAACTATCTATTTGTATGTTTTATTCTTAGTGTTTTTATCATAGTTTTTGACAATTCATTCCAGAATTTCTCAGATTTATTCATAAATAGAAATTTGTGTTAGAAATTAACTCCAAAATGAAGACCTGGCTCAAATAAGGAATAATTTGCCCATTTATTTATTTTCTTCTATTTGAAAAGAGTACGGTAAATTAGTATTGATTGGCCAATAAGTAAATGCAATTGAAATCCACTTTGAATTTTCTTATTGTTTGTATCTAGGTGATTTTGGCGCAAAGCCGGCAGAGTATGCTCCTTTCCAAATAAATCGCTTATAAGCAAGACCTACACCATATGTTTTTACTTTACAAGGAAAATTATTATTTGTATCCTTTTTCTCTGATCCATAAGGTATACCTATTGGTTCATAGTAATTCCAAGTTATAACCTCAATTGAAATAACATCTTTTAAAATATGAAGATTCTCTGAATTGCATATTTGTATTACTAAATCTCGACAACGCTTCTGTATATCCCCGTGGAGAACATGATAACGATACTTTGTTGCCCAAACAATATGACAACTTAAATTACTTATCGAATTTGAATTCCTTCGGTAGTTTGACATTCAACTAATCTAAAACATTTATAGAAACTAAAGTAACTGCAATAAAATTGCAGGGTTTTAACCTTTAACTTGAAAATAAATTACTAGTATATGTAGAAAAAAGGGTTGAAATATAACTGAAATCTAGAATGTTTCTTTTTTAAGGAGTAATTTTAATGAAATTTCTTTTGAATTAATTTAATATTTGGTAAAATCATTAGACTTGGTTTAGTTTTATATGCTAATGAGGTTTTATATTCTTTATTAATTTCCACATTTTGAACAAAAAAGGTGTTATTATCTAATTTAACAAAATTATTTTTTATCTCAAAAGATATTAAATTAGTGGATAATCCTTTACCACCTGCTTTAACGACTGCTTCTTTTTGCGTCCAATAATTGTAAAAAGCTGTTTGTTTATTTGTGGCATTGACAATTGTAGTCCATTCATTATTTGTCATTTGCAGTTTAAAATCTTGTATGTTGATTGAGTCCATGATTTCAATATCAATACCTACTTCATGTCGTTCGGAAATCGCACACACAACAATATTTCCTGAATGTGATATATTGAAGGTTATTTCGTTATTCTTAAAATATGGCTTGTTATAATCTGTATACTGTAAATCATTTTCAAGGTTTGCTTTTTCAATAGTTTTTAAACCATGTCGTAATAACAACCTACCCAATAATGATAATTGTGCATCTTGCCATCTTCTATAACTTAATATTTTTGCACGAAATTCTTGTGGAAAACTATGCAGATATGTCTGTAATAATTTTTTATGGACTGCATGCTCTATGTTCGCATGGAAAATTTTAATCATTTAATAATGCATCATCCATTTCATATACAATTGCTTCCACAGCGCCTGTAGCTGAGTTAATGATTCCCACATCTGTATTTACTTCCGACATACGAACCCAAACACCTCCATAGGTTTCTCCAAACCCAAAAGCTCCCCAAATTAATTTATGTGGAGTCCATTCATTATGTTTGTTTGGGGCATTATAATTGGTTGAATCACTGAATTCTTGTGCAATAAAATCAGTTTCTTTTAATGCAATTTGTAAAGCTTCTTCCCATTCAGTTATTGAACAAAATTTACCAATGAATACATCTTTTCCTTGATATCCACGCGCAGATTTTATGACTAAGGTTTCTCTATTCTCTCTGATAAATTTTTGTAAGTTTATTTTTTCTTTTCGATAGATGATTTCACTATCTTTGATTTCAGCTGTCCAAGGAATGCCTCGCAATACCAATTCATTCTCTTCTTTAGAAAACTTTTCTTGTTCAGCCAATTCTATTAATAAACCTAAGTTTCGTTTGTCTGCATATAAGCTTGTTGCCAAGTTGTCAGGAAAGTAAATATGATCCATTAAAAAGGCTCTAAATACGTCTACTGGCACTTCTTCTTCATCTAAATTCATGATGATAACTCCATGAATTGGCGTGTTACCAAGATATAATTTCCTTTGTTTCAATTTTAACGCAGATAACTTGTCACTGTATACACTTCCTTTAAGTCCTCTTTTTTTGAATTCTTCTTGTAATAAGTTGTTGAAAAAATCTAGACTGTTCTTTTTGATTTCTGGATCTTTTATGTGTTCTATTGGCATAAAAATAGCTACCTCATCTTTAATCGATTTTACTTGACCCAAAATTTTATCTATTAAAAATTTGATGTAGTTTGCCTGAGAATCGACTGATGCAAAGTGTTTTCCCGTTTCTGGAGTTGATAAATATGAATGACAGTTTCTAATTGCATTTTCAAAGCTTTGAACTTGCCAGCCTCCAATTGAAGAACCTACGTTTATTTCCAATACTTTGAAACTTTTATCAGAATGTGTTAAATCTAAACGACATCCAATTTCAATCTTTTTTTCATGACATACAAGCGCATATTGCCCTAACAATTCGTTTCCTGCAAAATAATATTGAGCAATTTTTTTTGGGTCATTATGAAAGTAAAGTTCTGGAATTTGCTGTAATAATTTTGGCAATCTAACACAAAGTTCTTGTAGTTCATTTGACATTGATTTGCTTATGATTACTGGCCAAGAACTTACTGGATAGATATAATTTTCTAGTAATTTCGGCAATTCGTGTTCGGTTGGATTTACCCAAACAGGAAATTCAGTCTTCGCTTGATTTTTTATAGCATCAAACTTATTTAATAGTATATTTTTTTCAGTAGTACTTATCATGGTTGGTTTTAGTTAAAATGATCAAATTATGAGCATGATTCGTATACAATGGCTTCTACGGCTCCACTAGCAGAGTTAATAACGCCTCCATCTTTTTTGTTGGAAGACATTCGAACCCAAACGCCTCCGTAGGTTTCTCCAAATCCGAATGCGCCCCAAACTAGTTTGTGTGGCGTCCATTGGTTTGCTGTGTTAGGCGCTAATAAATCAATAGATTCTGAAAATTCTTGCGCTATGTACATATTTCCTTTAATGACATCTGCAATGGTTGTTTCCCATTGTTGCTGTTCACAGAATTTACCAATGAATACGTTTTGTCCTTGAAGTCCATCAGCGATTTTTATAACAAAGTTTTCTCGTTTGTTGGTTAGCAATTCCACTAAATTTTGTGAAATGCCTTTGTAGACTACTTCTTTATTGGTTACAACTTCTGTCCACGGAACATATTTTAATACTTGTGCATTTTCCGTTTCACTAAATTTCCCTTGTGTTGCTAAGTCTCTTAGTAACCCTAAGTTTCGCTTATCTCTCAAAAACATGGTTCCCAAATTATCTGGAAAGTATACTTTGTCTGCTAGTAAAGCTCTGAATAGGTTTGGTGAAATATTATTTAAAGCAAAATCAAGAATTAACACAGTATGTATTTTACTTCCTTGATATTGAAGTTCTCCATTGCTGAATTGTAATGTGGACATTCCATCTACGTATGTGTTTCCTTTTTTTTCTCGTTTGTTTAATTCGTTTATCAGTAATCCATCAAAAAAGTCTTTGATTAATTTTTTAGAAGCATGTTCATCAGCTTGTTCATTTACTAAAAAAATGCCAAATTCTTGATCATGAGTTGAAACATATTGCTCTATTTTATTGATTAAAAATTCAATGTAAATATTTTGTGTTTTTCTAGATATAAATTGCGAATTTTCGCCTGAAAGATTTGGGTGTGTTTCTTTGATTAATGGTGCAAAGTTTTGAAACTCCATTCCTCCAATTGATGACCCCATATTGACTTCCAGCACCTTGAAACCTTCTTCTGTGTATGTTAGATCGAGTCTGCAACTAACTTCCAATGCCTTTTCATTACACATTAACGAGAATTGCCCAATTGTCTGATCTCCATTAAAATAGAAATCTGAAACTCGTTGCACATCATTGTCAAAGTATAAAGAAGGTATTTTTTGCAATAGCTTCGGAACTACTATACAAGCTTCTTCTAAATCTTCTTTAAGCGCATCATTAATAATTACTGGCCACGAAGAGATCGGATATTTGAAATCTCTAAACATGTAGTTTACCAAATCACTGTTGGTGTCTAACAAACTGGGAATTTCCCTTTCGTTATTTTTGTTAGCAACAAACGTATCATAATTATCAAAAAGGATTGTATTTTTCATGCGATAATTCTTAGTCGTTATCTGTGTTTTTAGAATGATAAAATTCCCCAATATATCATATAAGTTGTAATAAGAATATTTGAAAATATTACAGAGAATACGATGCTTCTATCTGTTATTTTTTTTATTCGGACACCAAACACCAAAATGGTTATGATGACCAATATCAGAAATACAATTGCTAATTGAAATAGATATGCATATCCTTCAGGTAATCCAAATGCTAGGATAAAGAAATTACTTTCAGAAACCTTCAATAAAGCACTTGTCAAGCCTAAAAAGCAGATAAGTCCTATGATAGAGGTAATAATTGTTAAGCCTCTAATTATTTTATCAGATGGATTTCTATATTTCTTTTTGATCAATCTAAATAGATATACAAAAATAAACGCTAACATTACTCCTATTGCAATTAACAATGGAGCCAAAAACAGAAAATTCATTTCGCTTAAGCTATTTCCCATATTCCCTACACCGCCGTTTAAAGCTATGTTTTTTACCAATTTCAGCTCTGCCGCTTTTTTAAAAGCATCTTTTGGTTGTTGATAAGAAGGGTTATTGATAAATGCCTCGGTTAGTAAAGTACCTATTCTGGTAAATCCAGGGACATGTCCGTAAGTATGTGCAGGAATGGCGTTTGCGTTTTTAAAGATTTGTTCAACTTTTCCTCCATTAATAGCTGGTGTAATTGGGTCATATTCTCCAGAAAATATCATTACAGGAAAAGAAGCCTCTTTAAGATTACTTATATCATGATGATTCAGTAAGGAATCTAGAACATTTAGATTCCATTTATCACATACTTTAAAATCAGATTTATAGAAAGATAATCCTCCTTTGAGTTTTGGATATTTTGCTGCATTTGCTTCAAATTCTGAGATTTCATTATTTGGCAATGCCTCATTACAACTAACACAGTAATATACTCCATAGTCCATACTTAATAAGCTTGAAAAAGCAGCAACTAAATTTCCTAATGTATCTTCATTTTTTTCTTTGAATTGATATATTAATAATGGTATTACTTCTACTAATTGTTTGTTATACAATGCTTGTTGAATGGCAACTTTAAAGTCTTCCGTATTGAATGTGAATTTTTCTTCTTTTACTAAATTTTTGTCTACGTCAACAGTAATGGGAGTTTTTTCCATGTCTGCTACTACGGCATAGTATGTAGCTTCTAAGTTTGGATATTGTTTATTACACTCTGGATCCTTCTCACATGCCTTGAATACTTTTTCAAGACTGGTCATGTAATTCGTAGTGTTTTCGGTATAATAGGTCTCAATATTTGCAATAGAAGAATCTAATATCAATGCTTGAATATCTTGCGGAAACATACTTGCATACACTTGTGCCATATATGTTCCATATGAAGCTGCATATACATTCCATTTTTTGTAGTTTAAATGGTTTAGTAACGCATGTAGGTCTTTTGCTACAGAACCACTATGATAGGTATCAATATCAACTCCATGCTTTATAAGTTCTTGTTTACACGATAATGCAGCATTTGTTTTTTGTTTTTCATCTTCTTCCGATGATTGATCTTTTGCTAAGATTCCCAACAGTTCTTTTCCTAATTCTGGACAAAGTCTAGGTTCTGAAAACCCTGTTCCGCGAATGTCAAATAGTACAATGTCATGGTTTTTTCGAAGTGGATGCATTCGCCACGAAAAGATATTTTGAACTCCACTAGCTCCTGGTCCACCTTGTATAAAAACCATCGCAGGTGCATTTTCTTTGTTTTCTTGGTTTTTAAGAACCGTAACTGCTATTCGCACTACACTACCTTTCTGATTTTCCCAATTTTCTGGAACATTTAGATAACCCCAAGTAATATTGTCTTCATTGAGTACATCTGAGTATTTGTAAAATGTTTCAACTTCATCAAAAGTAATTTCTGGTTGAGCACTTCCTATGGTTGTGAAACTGATAAATAATACTACGAGTAGCATTCTCATTTTTTGTGTTAAAATTCTCATGATTTAGATCGTGTTATATGCTTATTAAAAATTAAAATCAATATCAATTACTTCTTGTTGTTCAAAAGCAAGATCAATATTGATAGTACTGATTGGTTGGTTTATATTTTGAATGATTTCTTGTAAAAGCTTTTCATATTTCAGAACCATGATGTCCATTGTTTCTTTGTGATACTTACTTGTATCATATAAAATTGAACCTCTTAAATAGTCACCACTTAATGCAAAATCTAGTAACATTGGCAAACGATTGTATTTGGCAATTACAGGACTTGTTTTCAATGTTAAATCTTCTGTTACTTCTACTTTACCGTAGTTAAAACTTTGGTTTTGTAATACTAATATGGCTTCAAAACGCAATGTATTGAGTACCTCTTCCGGAATGTCCTGATGCTCATCCACAGTCAGTAGATTCTGATGCATTTTCAATACGGTAGTTAGGAAGTTTTCTTCTGTTTCAATTTTACTTCTCAACGGAAGTGTTTTTACAAACATTCCGATGTGATCGTTTAATCCCGAAGATGTTCTTCCTGAGTTGATTGTTCCTAAACAGATATCTTCGATACCATACATTTTGTTGAGGAGTACATGAAAAGAAGTCATTAATAATGTATTCAATGTGACTTTGTGTTGCACAGCAACATCATTTAAGGTATTTAAGAATGATCTGTCCCAATTAAATAAATAGAATTCTCCTGCGTATTTATCTTCCGCAGATTCTTTATCATATGGAAGTAAACTTTTCCATTTGTACTCTTTTAGATAATTAGTCCAAAAATATTTAGAAGCCACTTCGTTGTCGGCTTCATGCTTGTTTTGCCAAGCAACATAATCCTTAAATTGATAGTTTAATACTGGCAATACCAATTCAATTTCTTCTACAATAGCTCTGTATCTGTCTGTGATTTCTTTAATCATTAATTCTAATGACCATCCATCCATAATTATATGATGCGTAGCAAATACTAACATGTCTTCTCCGTCTTCTATATGAAATACCGCTACTCTTACCAACATGTCATTTTCCATGTCAAATTCTTTGTTAGAATATATTGACAGTTGCTCGTCATAAGCACTAGTTGTTGTATGAAATTTTTCTATTTCAAACGAAATTTCGTCACTGCTTCTTATTTTTTGATATGCGACTCCTTCTATTTCAATAAAGTTTGTGCGAAGTATTTCATAACGTTCTATGGTTGCTCTAAAAGCTTTTACAATGATGTTTAAATCCAATATTCCTTGAATGCTATATGCGCCAAACATATTATACGCAACTGATTTTTCAGATTGTAATGAAGCCAACCAAATTGCATATTGTGGTAACGTAATAGAATAGTATAATTGTGCTGCAATAGGAATGATTTCCTTACTTTTTTTTAGTTTTTTGTTTTGTAAATAACTTGAAAGTGAAATAATATTCGAATACTCGAATAAATCTTTTAACGACAAACGATGTTTGAACTCTTTTTCAATGTATCCTATAAGTCGCACAGCGTTTAATGAATGTCCGCCAAGAGCAAAGAAGCTTTCTCCAATGCCAAAATCTTCTGCTGTTTGAAGTGTTTTTTTATAAAAACCATACAGTTTCTTTTGCATATCAGTTTCTGTTATGTGTACTTCCTTCGTTTTTTTAGTTGCAAATACTTCTCGTTGTATTAATTGTTTTCGGTCAACTTTTTTATTCGGAGTTAATGGAAATATTTCTACGGTTACTAATGCATATGGAATCATATATATAGGTAACTTTTTCTTTAGGTATGCAATAATTTCTGTTTGATCAATAGTTGCTTCCGTTGGAATGATGTATGCAACTAAAAACGCTCCTTGATCTTCCTTCTTTTTTGCTATAACAATAGCTTCTTTCACCGTTTCATGCATGTTGAGTTGCGCTTCTATATCACCTAATTCTATACGAAAACCTCGTATTTTCAATTGTTGATCATCTCTTCCCAAAAATTCTATTTCGCCAGCTGTATTCCACATTCCTACATCTCCTGTATTATATATATATTCTCCTTTTATAAAAGGATTCGGTATAAATTTTTGTGCAGTTAGATCATCTGCTTTGTAATATCCTTTTGCTAACCCTTCGCCTCCAATATAAATTTTACCTTCTGTATTGATTGGTAGTAATTCTTTGTTTGCATTTAAAATGTAAAAAGATGTATTTTGAATTGGCTTACCAATATTAGAAGCTTCTGAAGCTTTTTCTATATGTTTAATACTGGACCAAATTGTTGTTTCTGTTGGTCCATACATATTCCACAAAGAATGCGTTGTTGCAAGGAGTTTATCGGCCAAGGATTCACTGAGTAAATCGCCTCCGCACAGTATTTTTATTTCTTTATTTCCACGCCAACCATCATTGTACAACATTTGATAAAAGCTTGGTGTTGCTTGAATAATAGTCGGTTTTATTGCATCTATCTCTTCAATGATATGCTTTGAATTTTGTAAGGTTTCTTGATTTGAAACATATAATGTAGCACCAGAAATTAATGGTACAAAGAATTCTAAAATTGAAATATCAAACGATTGTGTCGTTACAGAATACAGTATGTCGCTTGTTTTAACGCCTGGTTTTTGCTGAATACTTAGCAGAAAATTAATGAGTGACTTATGTCCAATTTCCACTCCTTTAGGATTTCCTGTGGAACCAGAAGTGTAAATAATGTAAGCTGTATCGTTTTGAGAAATTCTTGGTAGCGAGCTTGTTTGATTTGGAAGACTTGTTAATAAGTTTACTTCTATGAACTTAGTGTTTTTGTTCAGTGATTCCAAAATTTCTTTTGATCCAATAATCGTTTTTAATTCGCTAGAAGCAATGATATATTCCAATCGTTCTTCTGGAAAATTTGGATCTAAAGGAATGTATGATCTGCCAGACTTTAAAATTCCTAGTAGCAGTAAGATCATATCTGCCGATCGTTGCATCAATACTGCAACAGGTGCTTTTGAATTTGCTTGTAATTGCTTGTTTAGATATGACGCAATATTATTTGTTTGTGCAATTACTTGTTCATATGTATATGAAGTATTTGCATCTTTAATCGCTATCTTTTTTGCCTGCTTTTTTGATATTTCTTCAATTTTAGATATCACTGTAATAGCGTTATCCACTATATTTTCTGTATCATTAAAAGAATGTAATAACTGCTCCTTTTCAAAAGATGAGATATATTCGTACTCACTTATTTTTTTCGTTGGATTATCCTTAATTCTGTTAAGTAAGTTTTCAAAATGCGCTACTACTTGTGTTATTTCACCCTCACTGAAATAATTAATATTATAATCAAAATCAATCTTTACATCTTCTGTAGCATCAAATTCCCTGATGTACAGTGCCAAACCTACACGTTCAGATTCATGTGTCATTGGTATTACACTTGTTTTTGTGTCTAGAAAATGATCTGCATAATTTTGCTTTTCATACGAAAGTGTAATGTTAAAAAGTTCTCTTTTTTGCATAGACAATCCTAGCTCATTGATTAATTTTCCTAGTGGAAATCGCTGATGCCTATAGTCTGCACGTAATTGTTGTTTGATTTGCTCTAAGAATTTATCAAAAGAATCTTCATGATTCAGTTTCATTTTTAAAGCAGAAACTCCCATAAACAATCCTACAGTTTTCTTAAATTTTGCAGAGCTTCTGTTCAATACTGGAACTCCAACGACTAATTCTTCTTTTTGGAATCTTTTCGAAAAATAAACATATAATATTCCTAGGATAAAATGAAACGTAGATGTTCTGCTTGTTTTTGAAATTTCAATGATTTCATTATAAACCTCGCGTTTGATATAAAGTTCCTTCCGTTTACTTTTATTGATCGTTGCTTTTTTGTCATTTTTTTTTAGTAGTGTATCTGGTAAGTCTTGAAATTTACTTTTCCAATAATCGGCATCCTTTTTATAGTCTTCAGATAGTGTATATTCAGCATCATTCACTTCAAAATCACCGTATTTGAAAGAATATTCACTTTCAATTTTCCCCTTTTGAATCAGTTCATTGTAATTAGCAACTAAACGTTGAAACATCAAAGAAGTTCCCCAACCATCTGTAATTATGTGATGACATTTTGAGTAGAGATAATGACGCCTTTCGTTTATTTTTAGCAATACAAATTTGTGCAAGACCTTGCTATCTTGAAGTTGAAATACTTCTTGAAAATCATCTTTTATGTATTTTTCTGCAGAAGCTTCAGGAACTTCTTGTTTTGAAAAATCTAAATACGGCAATGTATCATCATGCTTTTCAAGCGTTCTTATTTCAACATCATCATAGTTCGCTGTGATTTGACTTCTGTATGCGTCATGCTGATTGATTAAAGCTATGTAAGCTTCATTTAATACCTCATGAACAATGTTTCCTTCAATTGCTGCTTTCGCTCCTATATTATAGACAGGCTCATTTGGATACAATAATTGTTCAAAATAAACATCTTGTTGTGGAAGAGTAAGTTTCATTGGTTGTGGTTGCTAGAAAATGGTTTTTTTGAAATGTGACGATCCGTATCGCTTCTTTTTATGTATAAAGAAGCGATATAGATTTAATACTGAGAATTAAAAAAACATCTTGTATGTTTTTTAATTTCTCTAATCTAAAATATTTGTATAATTGTTTGATACTGTTATTTTATGCCCAAATATTGCTTAAAATGTTTTCGCCTTTTTTGATTTCAACATCTTTTACAATTTTCCCATAATCAAATTTAATGATTCGATCTGCATTTTTAAAGTAAGCATCATCATGTGTAACAGCAATGATTGTTTTTCCTTCTCTTTTTAGTTTTGGAATTAGTTCTTCATAGAAGAATTTTCTAAAATGTGGGTCTTGATCGGCAGCCCATTCGTCTAGTATGAGTATTGGTTTTTTCTCTAGCAATGCAAAAATCATAGACATACGCTTACTTTGCCCCTTAGAGAATCTTCTACGAGCCGATTCTTCTTTATCGTCTAGAATAACTCCGTCAAGTTGCATCGTTTTCAGGAAACCTTTATACTCTTCATTAGATTCTAATTTATAGGTATCATAATTTTTAGAGAAAATATGATTGTTTGTGAAAATGGCTGCCATAGAATCTTGCAAATCTTCTTTGATACTTATTTTTTCAGTGCCATTGAGTATTATTTCTCCTTGAGAAGGTTCATACAAACCAGTTAGAATATTTACAAACGTACTTTTACCTGAGCCATTTCCTCCAATGATAAAAATAACCTCGCCAGCATTTATTTTTAGATCAATAGGACCTAATGCAAATGATTGGTCATTATCTTTACTTTCATATGAGAAAGATACTTTTTTAAATTCTAATGATTTCAATTCTTTATCATTAATTTCATCTACTAAGGTCGAAGTAATGTCTATTTGAAAATCCTTCATAAACTTATTGATTCTGGTATTTGCTACCATGAATCGTGTATAGGTTTGTTGAAGATTTATCAGGTTGTTAATAGGTCCCGAAATAAATAGTATCACGACCACATATGCAATAATGTCTTCACTATCTAGTAATCCCATTGCAGGTAATCCAAATAAAACAGCAGCAATCACAAAGTATAATCCATATTGACTGATCATGTTGATGGATAAGAATACATAGTTAATTCTGAAATCTAGTCCTTCAGATTTATCTCTGTTTGGTCCTAGGTGGTGAGCAAGAATATTCTTTCTTCTGGATAAGCTCAATTTTAATTCCTTAAATCCGGAAATCAAATCGTTTACGTAGCTGTAATAATGTTCATTTAAATTTCGAAGTTCTGCAACCTGCGATGACATCGAATTCATTACTACAAAATAACAAAGACCCACTAAAAGCACTAATACTAAAACAATAGCTGCAGCACTTATTGAAATTGTAAACATATAAACAACACCCAAAATGAGCATAAGTAAAGAACTTACCGTATGTGTTACTGTATATGGTAGGTTAGCAAATAATCTTAAATCTTCCATAGCTGTGTAAAAACGTTGGCTACCAAAGTTTTCGAGTGTAAGTAATGGTGCTCTTAGAATTTGACTGAACAGTTTTTTTTCATTGTCGTATAATATTTGGAAAGCATATTTATTAAGCCCCTTTTGAAATATTATATTTAGTAAATAAGTATAGAAAACAATGGCAAGAAAGATGATAATCATATAATCTTTCATGAAATTTTGGTTTCCAGCCAAGACTTTGTTTATTATGAATACGATTCCAAAACTAAGCATAGTGTTGGGAATGGCATATAGTAATAAAAGAACAATGTCTTTTCCTTTAAGTTTTATCATGATTCAGCAATTTTGTGTATTTTTATGGTGACACGAACCCAAAGTAGTTAGGGTTACTAAATTAATAATAATAATAACCTATACTATTTGGTGCGAATTGTTTTTTAGTATTTAAGTTCTGTTTCCTTAGATACATTGAGTATCATGTTTACAATTTGTTTTGGATGATCGTGAATGAAAAAATGGTTTCCATCAAAGATTTTAAAATCAAACTCAGAAATTGTGTAACGTTTCCAGTTTTCAATATTTATTACCTGATCCTCTTCTGATCCCATCATTACGTAAATTGGACATAAGAGCTTTATTTTGGATTCTACTCGATGCATGTCTTTTTCCAAAACTTCAAAGTCAGATCGCATAATAGGACCAAAAAAGGTATATAGTTCATCATTAACAAGCACTTCTTCAGGAATCCCTCCTAATTCTCGTAACTCATCTTTAAACTCCGCATCACTCAATAAATAGCGTTGTCCTTTTTTCTCTTTTCCTGGAATTGGTTTTGCTCCAGGCCCTGAATTTCCAGATACTACAAGATGTTTTGGCGCATCTCCTAGTCTCTGCATTTCATAGGTAACTGAAAGTCCTAGTGTTGCTCCCATACTGTGTCCAAAAATGATATACGGTACTGATTTGTCTCTCAATTTTTCAATTTGAGATACATAATCTTGTATTGCTTCTTGTTTAGAATTGATAAATTTTTCTCGAAACCGTTTCCCTCTGCCTGATAATTCTAGAGGATGAAAATCAACATTTAATTTTACATATGGTCTTAGAAAATCATATGAATATGTGTTTCCTCCAGCAAAATGCAGTAAAAAAAGTTGCACTTTTGGCATTTTAGTTAGCTCTTTTCTTCTCCTCACTGTTTCCTGATTTTCGTTCCCTTACATTAATTTTATTATTTCCAAAACTGTAGCTCAATGATAATCTGAACCCTCTTCCTCTAAAAACTCCATATCCTAAATGTGTAGAAGTAATCCCGTTTACTTTACTCGTACTTTTTCTAGGACTTGTATCAAATATATCAAGTGCGTTCAAGGCTACTCGCAATTGCTTTTTCATCAAAGACATTCTAAATCCAATGTTAAGTGCTTGATTGGCTTCGTTTTCAGTTTGATTTCGTGTAAATGGCGCTGAATACCAATAATTTATTTGAAGATTTATATTTCCATCTTTATCCAATGATATGTTATTATTTGTAGATAAATAGTAACTAAAGCTTGTTTGATTTGGTATTGAGATTACATCATTGGTAATTCTTGAATCGTAATTCACTAAGTATAATGAGTTTTGACTTTTCCACCATGATACTGGCCGAAAGCTGTATGATTCAGAAATTCCATATCTATATAATGAATAATAGTTAAATGGACTAATGAGTTCTGTAAATGTAGTATTGTCTGCTACGGAAACCGTTCCTATTCCGTCTGTTTCTACATCAAAAAACAAAGTTGTAGACAGTTTTCCTTTGTATAAATGCGATAATTCAAAATTATCATTGAATGAAGGTTGCAAGAAAGGATTTCCTGTACTCGATGCGTTTTGATTAATAAAGAATTCTGCAGGGCTTAATTGGGCAAAATATGGTCTGTTAATACGTCTTCCATAATTTAATGAAAAGGAATTATTGTCATTGGCAGTATAGGATAAATATGCTGTTGGAAATAGTTTTAAATAATCAACATTATTTGTGATGTTTAAAATTTCAGAAGTTCCTTTCGTGTCTGTGTTTTCAAGACGTAGTCCTAATTGTAAAGACCATTTTTTATTAAAATCTTTAGAGGCGTTTACATAAACTGCTTGATTTCTTTCTATATAATTGAATCTATCCTGCTCATCTAAACCTGATTGGTTATTTACATTTCTTATATCATATTTACTATCAATGTAACTTATTTTTGCTCCGTAAGAGAATTTGAATGCTTTGAATGGATGTTCTATATCAATATTAGCACTGTAGTTTACCACTTCACGATCTGCTATATTTAGTCCTGAGTAATTGATTCCTAAGAATACATCATTTGCGTCAAATGTATTTGCTAAGATATCTCGCTGATCATCTGCTGAAAACTTAAAGTAATCCACATCTACCGAAAGACTTCTTCCTAGCGTATCTAACTTTGTGTAATAATGTGTATTTAAAGAAAAATTATCTGATCTACTATCTCTAGTTCCAATTGCTTTGATAATAGAGTCAATTTGATTCGTATTGTCTAAGATATCCGTATTTGCAATATCTTTCCAAAATGGTTGATTTGTACTTCCAGCAATTTGAAATCCTATTTTAGAGTTCTCTGTTAAATCGTAATCAAAGATAAAACGCCCAGAAAAATCTTTGATATCTCTATCTTGCGAAGTTTTTGTTAACCAAGTGTTTTGACTATAAAAAATATCAGATTCTTGAAGGTAACGCTGATCTCCAAATCGTGTATTGGAAATAGCTAAGATGTTAACTTTATTTTTTCTGTACTTGAAATTGTTCCCTAAAGAAAATACTGCACGAATCATTTGTCTGTAAGAACTAGAAATAGAGTTATTCCAACTATTTACCTTTCCTTTTTTAAGAACTATGTTTATGAGTCCGCCATTTCCTTGTGCTTCATATTTTGCAGGAGGATTGGTAATGATTTCAATAGTTTTAATATCATTCGCTTGAATAGAGTTTAAAAAATTCAGCATTTCATCTCCTGCAAGGTTAATAATTCTTCCATCAACCATGATTCGCATTCCACTTTTTCCAAGCATAGAAATAGCTCCATCTTGAACAGTAATCCCTGGTGCTAAGCTCAATGCATCCATAGCATCTCCTCCTTCGGCAGCAATACTTTGCTCTACATTGAATACTAATCGATCCGTTTTACGTTGTATTAATGGTTTGTCGGCAATTAAAACGACACCTTCTAGTGTGTTTGCTTCTGTTATAATACTTATTGTCCCTAAATCAAGTACACCATCTACGTTTGTTAAGTCAATTTTTTTTGTCCAATCTTTATATCCTAAAAAACTAATGGTAACTGTATATATATTTTTTGCGACATTTAAAGAAAAAGACCCATCATCTTCTGTTATTACTCCTGTAACAATTTTATTTGCTACATCTTTTAATACAACATTTGCGAAAGAAATTGATTCTTTATTGCTCATTACCTTTCCTTTTATTTCCACTTGAGAATATGTTATCAAGGGAATTAAAAATATTGCAAATAAAAAAAAATTTTTTGTCATGGTTTTAATGTTTAAGAAGTTCTTTAAGAATTAATAGATAAAATTAGTAAAAATAACCTCATCTCTTCTTATTTTTACTTACTATTAGTACGGTAAAAATCTAAATTTTAATTCTTGTAAAATATATTTCGTGAATTTAAAGTGTTCTTAGAATTAAACACTTTTTTGATACCTTTCATTACATTCAGGTTTTGTTGCGCTGTAAACTCTTTAAAACAAGCCTTAATATGAGTGCCTTATGCAGTGTTCGCCAGAAATTTCCCCTCCAAATTATACTACTTTTTTATAGAGAATTGAGAGACATGATTTTATTTTCTCCTTCCATTCCGAGATATCTAATTTTTCATCTCCTATGTGACCAATTACTATAAAATCTAAATCTTATGATTTACACACAAAATTGATGATGTAATACATGTCTGCAATTTTGTGTTCTGCTATACCACACTTTCATTCAATTTTAACATATTTTCTACAAATGCTTCCAACTTGAAGTCTTTTTGAAATTTTTCCTCATCAGCTTCTTGGTATACTAAGTTTATTTCTAAAGCATTTTTATGTTGAATACAATTCAAGTGAATTCCTTTCATCATATAAATTTCATGAAGTTTTTTGGTTTGAAACATTCCTTCTACATTATAAGTTGAATATTCCCAATTTTGGAAATTAAATTGACCTGCTATTGCATTATCAAGATTTTTATTAGACGTACGTTGCAAATCATTTGCCATTGTCATATAAGGCGTTTGTTGATGCTGACGCGCTTCTAAATATTCCTGATAACTCTTTTGAATCAATTCTTTTTGAGAATCATATGCTTTTTTATGAATTGGTAAGGGCAACAAATTATCTGTCACTCCAAGTATTTCTTCAATTTCTAAACCTTCTATTTCTTGTTCTCTACCATTTACCAAAACTCCTACTATTTCTTTATCAGGACATATACTTTTGAGTAGCGTAAGATAGTTTACATACAATACTGCCGATAGAGGAACACCATACGTACTTGCCAAACCATAAAGTAGTTCTAGTTGATTTGCTGTTATGATTATCTTTTGTTCAACGAAATTAGTAACTTCTGTAAAAGTTGTGTCCTTATCAGGATTTGATATCGTCTTGTCTAATAAATCATTCCAATAGGTACGTTCCTTTTGTCCTTGATCAGAATTTAAAAATACTTGTTGCCAATTTATATAATTGAAATAAGACGTTTTAGAGTGTGCAGGAATTTTTTCATTATTGAAATATGCTTGTGTTGCCGTTGTTACAACTCTATTACTATAAGCATCAAGCAGCACATGATGTACAGTAAACAAAACACGTGCATTGCCTCCATCTTTCTCCAGAACAAAAATTCTAATTAATGCTCCATTATACATATCAAATGTACTTTTAATGATTTTATAATAATTTGGAGTTTCTTCAGCATCATAGATTTCTAGTTGTACATCATTTGGAGAAATGTATTGTTGTAGAACCGAATCTGATTCCTTCAAGAACTTAACACATAAGTTCGGGAATTTTGATAAGAATATTCGAAATGAAGCTTCCAATTCAGTAGTTGTTGTGAACGGAATTGTTACTTCATAACTCACCTGACTGTGTGGCAATCTAAAAAATCGTTCTTGATTCTCTGATAGGATCATCTTATCGTTTACTTGCCAATCTTTAATGATTGCCTGAAGATTTTCTTCCAATCCATTGCCAATTTCTTCCATGTTTTTTGCCAAGTCTTCAATTTTTGGATTACTTAGTATGTATTTTACAGGTAATTCATATCCAGCTTGTTTCACTTGAGCTATTACTTTTAAGGAAGTAATTGAGTTTCCTCCTAACACATAAAAGTTTTCCGCAATACTAATTTGTTCTTTGTTGAGTAATTTTTCAAGAATGCCAACCAATACTTTTTCTTTTTCAGTTTTTGGTGCGATGTATTCGATTCCGTCTGCGATGGAAACCCCTGGAATTTTTGATAATGCTAGTTTATCTGTTTTCCCTTGAATCGTTAATGGTATTGCTTCTAAAAGTTTGAATTTACTTGGAATCATGTATACTGGAAATTTTTCTGCCAAGTATTCATATAATTCAGTAGCTGTTGCTTCTTTATTCGCAACAACGAATGCTGTGATTTCTTGTTCACCATTGCTATTTTCTTTTACAATTACTACAGCTTGTGAAATAGCTGCCATAGATTTTAGCTGTGTTTCTATTTCCCCTAATTCTATACGATGTCCGCGTATTTTTACTTGATCATCTTTTCGTCCCATATAGGCAATGTTTCCATCTGCCAATCGCTTTCCTAAATCACCAGTTCTAAACAGACGTGCATCCTTTTGGAATGGGTTTTCAATGAATTTTAGACCTTGTAGTTCCAAATTCATATAACCCGCCGACACACAATCTCCAGAAACACAAATTTCGCCCACAACTCCAATCGGCAATATTTCCATCGCTTTGTTCATAATGTAGATCTGAACATTTCCAATAGGTTTTCCGATTAAAATATTGTTATTAGTCACATTTATACTAGCAATTTCTGCAATACAAGTATTTGTTGCTATAGCTTCTTGTTCTTTTAAGATTTCTTCTAAGTCTTCAATAGTTGTATACGGATTCATAAATACCGCTCGTAATACTACATGACTTTCTTTGTTTTGTTCTTTTTTGATACGTGTATAGGAAACAAAAGATTCACCTTTTTCTAATTGTTCATTGTATATTTTCAGGTTTACTTCATTGATTTCTTTTACTGCATCATCTGAAAGTGTTGTGGTATTTCTATACGTTGCAGGAATGAATTGATATAATACAATATTCAAATCTGGATTGTAAAATAACCTGAACGTATTGTTTGCTGAAATAAGTTTCGCGAAACTTTGTGCAGTTTGATAGTTACTATTAATGATCTCTGCGAACGCTTTTTTGCCATATATACTCAAGATTCCATGAAGAATCAAACTATTAAAGTTTCTAGTACCTTCAATTGTATGTTTCCCTAAATCATAGCTTCCTTTTCGTGCCTGATAGTTGGAGTTGTGTTCTGAAGCAGTTGCAAAATCGGTATCTCTAAATAAACAGATACTTAATCCAATTGGAAGATACATTTGTTTGTGCGCACAGATTGAAACAGAGTTTGCCGATGCTATTCCTGCAAATTTTGGTTTCAATTCATCATCCATTAAGAAGCTTCCACCGAAAGCAGCATCTACATGGTAATGAATGTTGTGTTCTTTTGCAACATTGCCTAACATTTCCAAAGGATCAATATTTCCAGATTCTGTGGTTCCTGCAATTCCTACAATTGCTAAAACCAGTGTTTTGGAAGCTTTTAATTCTTTTATTTTAGTTGTGATTTCCTGCTGGATTTCTTCTATCATTTTATAATCATAATCAAATTCAACAAAAGCATTCGAGCCAAGTCCTGTAAGTTTCATGGCTTTATCAAACGAATAGTGACACATTTTAGATCCTAGAATCACTGCATCTTTATAATCATATGCTTGTAACGCAGCAACCAATCCTTCTTGTTTAATTCCTTTAAAATTATTTTTTGGTCCTAAAGCAGTGTTTAATACATAACTGATTGCCGTAATGTTTGAGATGGTTCCTCCATTTGTAATAATTCCAAAAGTATGCGCTACATCTTGTAAATACTGATCGTATAAAGTAGTTGCCTTTTCGAATATTAGTTTGTGAAAATATCCTATGATTTGGCGTTCTATAAGCGTTGCCGCCATAGATGTCTCAATCTTTACTTGATTTTGATTCAATGCAATTACTAATGTTGCTAATTCTCGAACAACAGCAGGGGTTGGTCCTGTCATATGTCCGATGAATTTTGACGCTGCCACATTCATCACATTTGGTAAAATCTCACTTTCTAGTAGTTTAATATAGTCTTGAGATGAATATTTTTCTTCAAATGTTAAGTTATTGTAGGTTCCATTAGTAAGTAATTCTGCAAACGAACTTTCTACAATGGTGTCACTCTGCTCACGGTTTGTGATGAGTGTATCTATTTCGTCTTTCAGCGAGTCATTAAACAAGCTAAATTTGCCATATGTATTATACATTTCGGAAGTATCATAATATGCGGCATCTGCGGTTACTTCTGTAGAACCATAAATATTTAATAGCTTGATGTTTGGTCGTCTGAATGTATCGTAAAAGTTTTTTACATCATTTTCTTTTAATGCTTCTCCACTACTTGCCCAAAGATTTAGTGCCTGTAATTTTTCACGACACAGTTCTTTTTCTGCTAGCAGTATACGTAATAAACTTGGTACTAATACAATGCGTGTAATTTTATCGTTGCTAAGTTTTTCAATGAATTTTGGAACTTCTAGTATTTCTTCTTTATTATAGAGTACAATTGGAATTCCTTTGAGTAAGGGGCCGAAAAATTCCCAAATATGATCCGCAAAACTTAGTGAAGTTTTTGCACAGCATATTTCTAAAGCTTTGAATGGAAATACTTCCCACATCCAATTTAATCGGTTGATAATACTGTACGTTTGAAGCTTCACACCTTTTGGAACTCCGGTTGAACCTGATGTATAAATAATAGTATCTGTAGTACCTTTAGTAAGTACTTCTCTTTGCGCAATTTCAATAGTAGCATCTACTTTGAAAGCGGTCATTTCTTCGATTGCTTTTGCATCAATTTTAAAAATACTCTTACTGTTTTCTGCAAAGAAATCAATTCTATCTTTTGGTGTATTCGGATCTACTGGAACACAAATAGCATTTAGTTTTTTAATAGCTAGTAATGCAGCCAACATTTCATTAGTATGCTTCAAGCTTACTACTACTCGATCTTGATTTTTTATACCAGCTTTTGTTTGTAAGTACAGCGCGTATTTCGTTGCTAAATCATTTAACTTCTTGTATGAATATGTAGTTTCTTTTCCAATGATTGCTTTCTGCTCAGGGTTTTTCTGTGCATATTCTTCAAATAGATCAATGATGGAAACATTCTTTGAATATGCAATTTCAGTACTATTAAAGTCAAGTATTAATTTTTGCTTTTCTTCTTCTTGCATATACTCCAAAGTAGAAAGTTTTGATGCTTTGTTCTCTATAAATGCCTCTATCAGGTTTTTAAAATGAACTAAACAGCTACTTATTCCTTCTGAATCATATTTTGTATCATCATATCTAAAATCAATTACTAAAGCATTGTTTTCTGGGTAACCAACTAAATTGAAATCATAGTTTGTTTGCTCTATTAGGTTTGTAGTATTTGTAACTGTTAAACCTTTTGACGATTCTTCAACTACAGCTGTGTTTTCATTTGTAGTTTCACTTTGATATTCTTCCTGTACATGATAGTTTTCAAAAACCATTAAATGATTAATGAGATCACTTCCTAATTCACTTTGCGATTGCACTTCCGAAAGTGCCAAGTAATGATGCTTGTTTCCAGAAATGGAATCGTTTTGAACATTTTGTAAAAATTCTTGAACCGTTGTATGGTTTTCATAACGAACGCGTACAGGAATCGTGTTTACGAATAGACCTATCATATCCTGAATTCCGTCTAATTCTCCTGGTCTACCAGATACTACCGAACCAAATACAACATCTTTTGTGTTGTTATATTTTGATAATAAATACCCCCAAACTGCTTGTAACAATGTATTTTGTGTAATTGCTACATCACTACAAAACGCAGTCAATTTTTCATAGACATCACCTTTAATTACAAAAGTTTTTGTTGTATTAATTTGTATGTCTGTATTCGCAATTTCTTGTTGTTTGAATGGAACCTCAACAAGTTCGGCATAAGATTCTAAATGATTTCTCCAATATTCAAGAGATGTATTTGGGTTCAGTTTTTCTAACCATTGAATGTAATCTGAATATTTATAGCTTACAGATACATCGACAGTTGTATTTGTTTGAATACTTTCTATAATTTTATAGAAATCATTAATTAAGATACTTACGCACCAACCATCCATTAAGATATGGTGATGATTCCAAATAAACTCATATGCATTATTACCAAAATCGAGTACACGTAATCTCATCAGTGATGGTTTGTCTAAATCAAACCCTTCCTCTTGATCTTTAAGTCGCTCGTTTTGAATGTATGATTGTATTGCACTTTCTGTAGGTTCACCGTTATACTTTTGATGAATAAAGTTTCCTTTTAATTCTTTGTAGACAAACTGAAGTGGCATTCCTGCATAGTTATTTGTAAAACCAGTTCTCAATGCTGCATGTTTTGCTACTAAGTAATGATATGCTTTTTCTATACTGTCTAGTGCTAATTCTGCTTGGATATTGTATGATATCTGTTCAAAGTATAACGTTGATGACATTCGTGTTAACCAATCGTAATAAATTCCTTGTTGTAAAGGCGATAGTTTATAAACGTCTTCTATGTTATTATCATGGTTTAGCTCGGCAAGTTCATCAATACTTAATCCTTTGAATGTTACATCTGATGGTGTTAAGTATTGTATTGTTTCACTACTTATTTCTTTGATTAGCTCTTCTAAGTTACTTTTGAATGCTGCTTTTAAAGATTCCATTACAGTTTCCGAATAGAAAGATTCTGGATAACGAATAGACATTTGTAATTGCCCTTGAAGCATCATTCCTGATATATTTAGCAAGCTACTTTCTTCATTCTCTTTTGCTAGATCTACTCCTATATTTTCTGAACCATAGCTAAAGGTTGTTGTTTCTGAACTGCCAGCGCTATCACCAAAGTCTCCTAAATAATTGAAGAGTAAACTTGCTTTAAAGTCAGCATCAAAATCTGGCCTCAGGTATTTTAACATTCCATATCCTATACCTTTGTTAGGTATTTTTCGGTAGTTCTCTTTGATAGCAACTAATGCTTCTTTTCTATTTTTTGC
>VAPL010558893.1_pt1 | contig 22949 bp, 21 predicted proteins | sample 3395061 | NCBI WGS metagenome assembly VAPL01 (sample SAMN08290444, study PRJNA428436) | hydrothermal vent metagenome | isolation source: Deep-sea hydrothermal vent chimney 2 | place: Pacific Ocean: Juan De Fuca Ridge | depth 2182 m m | reverse complement strand
GATTTAGCGCTGAACGAATCAGCCGTTAAATCAGCAAGAGTTTGGTCCATATCCCTATCCTTAGGTGTGTCCCTATAAATGTGTATTACGCGTTATTTTACCGTCACTGTCAATCTGATCGTGAATAAAAACTGAAATTTAAGATAAAACCACGATGGTTTAATTTATTGTTGAATAGAGTCGTACATTAGATGTGAGTTACGCTCAAAAGCACACTAAAATCGATAAAATAAGTCAACAAATGGGCCTTCTTTATCAAATCGACGATTTTCGGCGGCATCGAGCTGGTATTGTTGTTGTTCCCAGCCACCGGACACACCAAAGATATTATCAATTTGATAGCTCAATTTAGCTCGATATTCGCTTAATTCACGTGTTTTGTAATTAAAATAACTGCCCTCAACACTGGCGGTCATACCCGACAACGGTAACTCAAACAATGCAGAAGCCGAAACCATTGGATAGGCACCATAATGTGTACGATAACGGCTTTGATCTTGCTGTAGTGATTCGTACTTTTGCTCAATAAACTTAAAATTAACCCCTAAATCAATACTAAGCCATCGATGATTTGATAACAAATTAGGCAAACGATCGCCAACTGCGTAATAAATGGTTGCATCATATTGCCCTAGATTATATCCAGTGCCCAATTCGGTTCCCGAGAAGTTTTTAACACCCAATGTTTCATTACTGTGAGCTAGACGTTGGCTGACCCCGGTTTCTTCCCGATAACGAAAATTTAAATGATAAGATGAAGCTTTACTTGGATTATTTGATACCACCGCCGCATTCACTTCAGGCAACCTTAAATCATATAAGTCTGAGGCAGACACAGAATTAATACACACAAAAATAGCGGCAACACCCAGTAACACCGTACTACGCAACGTAAATATTTTAGTAACCGTTTCGGATTTTCTTTTTTTCATCGAATGCGATACCTTCGCAAGCCTTCCATTAGCTTTAAAGTTAAAACCTATCATGTAATTATACCGTCTAATCAGGGGGAACGCTAAAATTATTTATGTGTTTTATTCTAACCACTTACATCAATAACCACAGTGATCACATTCACTAATTTGCTTTTTAAAATAATGAAAAGTAGGACTAAACCCACAAAACCAATAGAAACTTATTTAATTGTTTCTGTTTTTTAAATGTAGTCAACAATTGTTTAGTTATCTGTAGAATAGTCACAAATACAGCAATTATATTTACTCATTATTGAGCTAGCTGGCACAGTTTATGTCACATTAAATCTAGAATGAGTCCAATTTAAGGGTATTTCTACGGATAAGCTATCTCTTCCAATGCGCTGACACGTTGGTGAGTATATTGATAAAGCCCTTTAGATAAGTTTCCAGAATTTTTTGCTTTCTCATAGGCAAGTTTTGCCTGCGATTCGTTTCCTAGCGCTTCAAGTGAAATAGCAAGACCTAACCACCACACACCATGATTTTTACGCAGTGTTAATAGCGTGCCATAAAGTGTTGCAGCTTCTTGGTGTTGTTTATTTTTTTGATACAATGCCGCAAGCAAAGCATGGTAGTCTGGATCAGCCTGCTGCGATGGAGGGTTTCTTAATAGCACAGCAATTGCCGTCACCGTTTCATTCTGTTCCATCAATATTCGGGCATAGAGCTTTGCAAAAATAAAATGTGCTGGCGCTATGCGCATGCCATATTGCAATAAAGTGCGAGCTTCAACAATGCGACCATTTTTAATATAAATTCCCGCTAATAACTCTCGCGCTTTAATATGCCCCGGCAAAAGCATTAAGGCATTGCGTAATTCATCTTGCGCTTTAATGGAATTTTTTGCCAATAAATATTCATATGCCGTTTTATAATTAATTTCTGCTCGTTGCTCCGTTGTTAATTCTCGAATACGCTTATGAACAACCCTTTCACTACTCGTATCAGGTTCCCTAATGACTGTTGATGCTACTGCAGTTTTTACTTTTATTGGTTTTTGTTTGATAACATTAGTTTGTTTAGTTTTAACAGGCACTATTATATTTTTAGCCGGCTTACTCTTACGATTAGTCACCGAGTCATCGTATTCTAAGCTAAACTGACTGGTTTGAAGAGCTGCGCTAGGATATTCAGATGAGGGTTCAGTTACTGCTGCAACCGTCTTGGATATAATAATGCCGATAGTAATCAGAATAACAACAAACAACATAAAATAAACGACCAGCTCAACTTTAGTGAATCTAGAAAATTTCGAAATAATATTGAACTCTTGAAATAACATGGAATCATGAGCATTTCCTTGTGCCCGACGCGCCTCAAGATCATGTAACATTTGGTTTATCACACTCATTCACTATTCTCCATTGCGCGGCTATTAATAACTATGATGCCACAAAATACGAACTGGCCAAGGTAATTGCCAATAACGATGCTATTGCGACACTATTACGTAATAAATATCGAATGTTAATTAATTGCGTTGAGGTTTCTTCCGTATCATTAATAGCAATATCGATAAAATCTGGCTCTACCGTTTTACTGCCCCGGCCATAAGCAATTAATAATGCCTTATGCGATAAAATATTAATTAAACGCGGGATACCGTTACTGGCTTTATATAAATGTTGTAATGCTGTTGGATGAAATAAATTCATTCCCATATAACCGGCAACACGTAATCGATGTTGTAAATAAACATCCATGCCTTGTCGATCAATTGGTTCTAAATTATAAGAAAATACAATTCGTTGTCGTAACTGTCGAACTGAACGGTGGCTTAAACGTTCATTTAATTCAGGTTGACCAAATAACACCACTTGCAATAATTTGGATTTTTCAGTTTCAATATTTGTTAGCAAGCGTAACGCCTCAAGAGTATCATCCGGCATCGCTTGAGCCTCATCCAAACACAATACAACGCGATGTCCCTGTTGCGTTAAAGAAATTAATTGCTCACTAATTTTATTCATAATTAAATGCTGGTGAGTGTAGCGATTGATATCAATGCCCAATTCCTGAGCTACAGCCAAATACAATCCCATCGGCGTTAATAATGGATTAGGAACATACACCGTTAAAAATTCGTCATCCAACATATTTAATAATCGTCGGCACAAAATGGTTTTACCAATGCCAACCTCCCCTGTCACTTTAATAAAGCCCTCACCAGTTCGTAGGGCCACTACCAAAGTGTTTAATGCATTTGAATAATGCCCATAAGTAAAAAAATAATCGGTATCCGGAGATAAGGAAAAAGGTAATGTTGTTAAACCAAAATGTTGTTGATACATAGGTGTTACCTGATACTTAAATTATTAAAGTTCGATTTTGAGTTACGAATATTGTTGTTCCATTGCGTGTTGCTTTCAACAATAATTGGCTTCACAAGAATAACCAGCTCGCTTTTTTTATTGATTTTTTGCGTATGTCGAAACAAAGCACCAATCAAAGGAATATCACCTAATAACGGCACCGAGGCTTCCCGATTTTGTATTGAGTTTTGCATTAAACCACCAATCACAACCACCTGACCATTGTGCGCACGGATAATGCTATCGGACTCTCGTATCGTGCTATTAGCCAGTGGAATTTTAAGTGAAGTGGTTGCCGATACGTCAACCGCTTTTATTTTTTCAACAACATTACTCACCGTAGGATGAATGTGTAAAATCACAACACCATCATCACTGATTTGCGGAATGACATCGAGCGCAACACCCGAGAAAAACGGCGTAAACTCGACATTATTTTGCACATTGCTGGTGGACGATGAGGTATTAGTATTAGTCGTTAAATCCGTTATAAAAAATTCATCAACGCCAACTTTAATAACTGCTTTTTGGTTATTAATAGTTGAAATCCGGGGACTTGATAATACTTGCACTTCACCCTGGCTTTTTAACAACTCGATAAAAGCAGCAAAACCACTACCTAAATTTAATGCCAAACTAAACACACCACCAAATGCCGACGTTGCTGTGCCATTAATCTGACTTAGCGCAGAAGGATCCAAATTACCTGTGTTACCATCAATAATACTTTGTCCATTATCAAATATACTACCACCACCGGTTAAGCCAAATAAAACTTTATCATTACCACTTTGATTCAATGCCGCCCAATTAATTCCAGTTTGATAAGAATCATTTAATTCTACTTCTAAAATCTTGGTTTCTAAAATAACTTGTCGTTGTACGCTGATTTGGGTTTCGTCCAGATAAGTTTCAATAACCCTTAACTCAGAACTTAACGCTCTTACCACAACTATTCCAGATTGAGCATTAACCACCACCGAGCGATTTTCTTTTTCAGGTAAAAGTGCTTTTAGCGACACTTCAAGCTCCGTCCAAAAATCAGATTTATATAAAGTAGCAACTGAACTTCCTGAAACAGACTGACGTGATTTGGTTGATTGGGAAGCCGATCCAGAATTAAAATTAGTATTGGAATTAGAACTGGAGCCAGAATTAGAGGACTCGGTAACTTGCCCTGAACTCACCTGCATGTTTGAATTTCCAGTTCGGTTAACGCTAAGGTAATTCACCTTGAATATTTTAGTGCGCAAAATATTAGGGAACACCTGATAAGTATTTTCAGATAAAACAAAATCATAGCCTAAAACATCACGGGTTACTTCCATAACATCCGCAACATTAACATTTTTAAGCTCTAAGGTTATTTTGCCTTTAATACCCGGATGCAACACCATATTCATCGCAGTACCATCAACCAATCCCATAAAAAACTGCTTAGCCTTAACTGCATTTACTTTTATATCAAAACGATTACTATCTTTAGTATTGCTATTACCAACACTTATTTCTGGAATACCGAGACTAATAGCCGGTACTAAAGCATTGGTAATATCATCTAATTTTGTTTCAGGTTTATTGAGTTTATTATTATCATCAATGCCACTGTTTAATATTGTATTGATTTCATCCAGTAAAGGTTTTTTGTCGTTATTATCACCTTGGGTAGCACAAGACATCAGTAACAAAGTTATCAACAAAACAGTAATATTTAAATTTTTACCAACACTATTCATTTTATTATTAATCCAAGTTTATCTTGATACTTTGTTAACTTTCATTTTTTTAAACATATAAACTTTAAACAATTGATCATTTTTTTTTAACGTAACATATAACGAATAAACATTAATTAACGTTGCACCATTAATGTTTTCACCACGCCGAATCAATTTACCATTGATAGTTGCTATTTCCCGATCAGCCGAAATCAAGGTGCTGTTTAAACGCCAGGCTGAATATTTAGCAACAGATATTTTTTTATGTGTCTTAACTTCAACACCGGGTGGTCGTGTTGGATCAACAAATGCTTTAGCCTCTACAGACTCAATAAGCGTAACCTGCACGATAACAGCTAACATCAAAATCCAATATAAGTGATGAAAATTAGACACCAACCCAACCTTTTTTTAAGCTCAAGGTAAACACAGTAATGACAATTCTAGCAACAGGATATTGCTCTACATCCAACGTCACATTATCCCAATATAAATCCCATGGCATTTTTTCAATGGCCTCAAGATAGTTCAGGGTATTTAAATAATTCCCAGTAAACGTAATTCTCACCGGATGTCGATAAACTACCGCCATTGATTCAAGCTGTTGTTCAGGAATATCATCAGTGACACTACTAATAGTATTTGTTGTTGAAATATTTTCTGCAGAAATATTTTCACCTGCAAAATCAAACATGGATTCAGGTTTTAATTTTTCTAAACTTAACAACGTTAAACTGGTATTATTTTTAAAAATATCTTTTAACATTAAAGTCATTTTTTTAGGGCTGATTAAGCCTTTCATTTTTTTAGTTAACTTATTATCTAAAACCTCAATTTTAGCCATATAGCGATTTTTTTGTTTTTTTAGCTTGGCATTTGGATTGTTGACAGTTCTATCTCGATACGCGCTAATTTCAGAGTTTAAGGTGGCATTTTTTTGTTGCTGGGTTTTAATTAAATTATTAATCTTACTGTCTTGCAATGTCGACTCATCAAAAATTAATAGCTGCCATGCTGAAAATAACAACACAAATAATAAACCAGCAACCATAATTTTTTCTCTTTGCTGCAAGGCATCAAATTTTGTGTTAATTTGTTTGATGTAATCAGTCATGGTTTGTTACTTTAAATTGTGTATCAACATAAAAATCAACTCGTAACGGATTTTTTTTTCTTTTAAGTTGAAATGTTTGGAAATTAGTTCCTTGAAAAACTTTTTCGTCTGATAACTTCTTTAAAAAATCTGGAATTAATTCAGGCTGAAACGCACTACCCGTTAAACCAATATTTTTACCACCACTACTAATATTTAAATTCCTTAACCACAACCCCGGTACATTTTGTTCTGATAGCCCCCTAAAAAAACTTGAAAAACCGTTAGAGTTACCAAAAGACTGCCCACTCAAGGCATCTAGCACTTGTTGCTTGATAACAATATCTTTTTTAAAACTAGCCACTTGCTGTTGCAATCTATTGTCCACCACCATTGATGGTGCACTTTGCTGCACTTTTGCCAATGATAGCTCTAATTTTTTCTGTTGAATTTTTAAGTTGGCTAAATAACCTTGCTGTTGCTGCGCCATGAAATAATCGTAACTCGACAAGCTAACTAATAAGACTAAAATGATCAAAAACACCTTTTGTACATTTTTCGCACAAAGCAATTCAGTCCGAATATGAAACTCGGATTGGTAGAGGTTAATTTGTTGTGTTAGCTGTAGTCCCATGACCCTATATATCGGCAGCGATACATAAGATGTTTAGGTTAACTAAGCTAATTTCCCGATGAATAGTAGTAACATATCGGCAAAGAAAATTTCTTAGGGGGTGTTATTAAATACAACAAACATTTATTTTATGTGGAAATCACAAAGGTATTTATTTAAGAATGAAACAAACTAAAAACAAACGCTATTCCAGCCATACTTTTGAGCCAGAATCACTGGAGATTAACGTAATGCCGCGCCAACAGCATAAAAAGTATCGGCTTGGAGTTGATAAGGTATGGGCTCCTCTGTTGAAAAAATGATATTAAAATCGAGCATTTTTGTTTTTATACCAAGCTGATTTCGAAAATAATCTTTTATTTCAGAAACCTCATAATCAAATGGCGCAAGATATAAAGCGTTGATTTGCGGTTGATTGTATTGGCTTTCATAATAATCAAGTGAACGTTGAATCTCCAACACCATTCTTTCAAGAGACTCTACTATCGCATCTGAGTTGGATTCCACCATCAGTAATGAATTGTCGCTATTATTCTTTGCGTCTAACTCTTGCTGGTGGACATTGGACATTAATGCCTCAAAGCCTGTTTCTAATTCACGCGATAGATACAATTTTCCCTGTCGGGTAATTGTTAATAAACTGTTTTTACTATTGATTGATAAAATAGCAACACCACTTTGATCTTCGGGAAGTAAGGCTGCAAAATTACGTTGCGCCATATCGGGAATATCGATAGCGGACAAATTCGAGCCGCAGAGTTCATTTAATTTAACGATATCATTAATTTTATCTCGTTTAACCACCACCGCGTATATCATCGGACTGCGTTTTAACTCTTTTAAATTAGGTATTTCAATGACATCAATAACGGCATCGTCAATATCAAAGTTTATCATGTCTTTCACTTTCCAGCGTGCCGCTTCTTTTAATTCAGAAGATTCTACTTGAGGAGACTCAATTAACAACAACTGACGATCCTGTTGCTCAATGGTTGTATTTAGCACAAAATTTTTCGTATTTAGCTTTCTCGAGACACTTTTAAACATTGCCAACACGTTGTCTTGAAGATTCTGTGCATTATAATCACCACGTTCGCACAACAATAACCGTGGTTGTTGCTCGGGGCTACAACTTACCTGTGCAATAGCAATACTATTATCGGTGAATTCAACTCCAAGTATGGGATTCTTGGATTGCGGTTTTTTTACGAAATTAAACAGTGTCCTAAACCTCAACGATGAATGGCATATTCAATCAGTATAGGACGTAATTATCGATGTTACAGTACTATTTTAATCATCTGCGTTTGAATCGCCAGACTCATTCGGTTTTTTGACGATATGAATTTCTCGCTGAGGGAAGGGTATTGATACATTATTTTCACGAAATACTCGTTCAATAGCAAAGTTTAAATCACTAATGATAGTTAATCGCTTATCAATATTGTAAATATAACAACGTAACTCAAAATCCAGACTGCTTGCCCCAAAAGCCATAAAATGCACTACCGGATCAGATATTACAGCGTTATTTTGGATAACATCGGAATGATCATGCGCAATTTGCAATAATAAGTCGCGCACTAATTCGGTATTCGTACCATAAGCAACACCAATAGGAACTCGAAGCCGGCCACTGTGATCACGCAACATCCAATTGGTCACCGTGCCCGATATAATCTCAGAATTAGGAACAATAACATCGGCACGATCAAATGTTTGTATGTGCGTCGAACGAATACTAATGCGTTTAACATTGCCCTCTGTTTCCCCAACTACAATCCAATCACCAGTTTTAATCGGTCGTTCAAATAATAAAATCAAACCGGATATAAAATTATTAACAACATTTTGTAAACCAAAACCAATACCAACGGATAATGCCCCAGCCACGATTGCCAGTTTAGAAAAATCCATGCCTATAAAACTGAGAGCAAAAATAAATGCGACCAAAATGCCAAGGTAACCACTGATGGTTGCCATTGACTCACGGGCGCTGCGTGTCATATTGGTTTTTGGCAACCAATTTTTTTCTAGCCTGCGCTTAAACCAACTATTGAGTAATAAAATTATCGAAAAAACAACAATGGCTTCAAAAATTTGAATAGGAACTAATTTAACAGAACCAATAGTAACACCTTCAATAATTTTGCTTAATAACAGCTCAGTATAAGTATCGGGGATTTGCCAAATTAATATTAGTAAACTAATAAAACCAATCCACATTGTTAAGCTGACTATCAAGCGCACCCAAATTAAACCCTGAATTCGTTTATCTGTCCCCACTCCTAACCAATTTCGCACTCGCAATGCCATTGGAATGCTGCCTTTATCCAGACTATCCATAAATTCAGAAACTAAAATAGATAACACAGAATAAAAACCGAGCAACAATAATGAACCAATAACCACTTCAACAATATAAAGAGATAAATTACGATAACCTATCCACTCGGCAACTAGCGCTAAAATAAATATTAATGTCAGACTCATCCTAACGATTAATTTATTACCAATTTTATGAAAATAACCCAGTAACCAAATAACCCAAACGATATTTAATACAAAAATGGTGCCGAATAATCCTCGTGAGATTAACAATATAGCTTCCGGCAAATCATGGAAAAATAAAGTAGAAAATAACAGGTATCCTAAAAATATTAAGGCTCCTAAAACTTTTAATCGGTGTACCAAATTAACTGCTTTTTGTTTAGTTTTAGGTTCGTATTTATAAATCGATAATGATGAGTTTAAGAAAAAATGAATAATAATATTAATGCCAATAACAATGGCCAGTCCATTTAAAAAAATAACAATAAAAGGTTTTGGGGTAATATCAAGGTTAATAACATTAAAAAAAACAACCGCAAACAATATCGCTGGTGCAAATTTAATATACCGCTCCGCTGTCATTATCAACGCGCAGGTTAGTTGGCTTGCCAATAACGGTTTAGGATTATGATTTTTAGTCCAAGCCGATATTTTGATACTGTAATAATGGCTAATTAAAAATATAACAACTAATAAAATAGCCAAAATACTTATATTGGATATTTTTAAATCCATTAAACCACTATGCTCTAATACAAACTTCTTTAGAGCTTGAGTCCATAACGAGGGATTATCCCAATTATTTGCAATTGATATAAAAAAATTAGGCCCTTGAGCCAATAATTGCTGTGCTAATTTTTTTTGTTTAACTGAATTAATTTTATTACTCAATTCTTCGGTGCGTAATAATATCACTTTACAACTGGCCAAATAATTTTTTAAATTAGATTCTTGTTTTAATAAATCAACTCTTTTATTAGCAACAGTTAAGGCTTCACCTTTTGCTTTACCCCCAAGCAATTTAATATTTTCCTCTAACTCGAGAATGCTTTTTTCTTTTTCTGCAACACACGCGATTGCCCATGCACGGTGTATTTTTATTTTTTCAAAATACTCACCTAATTTATCTAAACGTAATGATTTCCTTTTAAATTCACGTTCGGTTTTATCTAAAACTTTGTTAATAATAGTAGGGTTTAATGTTTCATCGCTAACAGTATCGTTAGTTTTAGCATAAGCTGAGCTTAAAAATAACGACAATAATAAAATAAATAAAAAACAACGATAATTAGTATACAATTTCATAAATTAACTCAATAAAACTGGCAATGCATAATGTGCCATGATGCCTAAATAAATACTAAGACCAACCCAATTATTATTTAAAAAAGCTTTTAAGCACAACGTTTTGTCTCTATCTTTAATTAAGTATTGCTGATAGATAAAAAAACAACTCGCGACTATCAGGCCAAGGTAATAATACCAACCCAGGTTAAACTCATTGCCCAATAATAAAAAACCAAAAATTAATAATATTTGAAAACCAGCTAATATTATTTTATCTGCATCACCAAATAGAATTGCTGTTGATTTAACACCAATTTTTAAATCATCGTCTCGATCAACCATGGCATACATAGTATCGTAGATAACCGTCCAAACCACGGTTAAGACGTAGATCAACCAAGCTTGTTTTGGAATTTCACCCGTTTGAGCTGCAAATGCCATTGGCACCGAGCAAGCAAAAGCCATGCCGAGCACTACTTGAGGCAAATGGGTATGACGCTTCATAAATGGATATAAGTTAGCAAGTCCGAGCGCAGCAAATGACAAATAGATGGTAAGCACGTTTAATTGCAGTACTAATATAAAAGCGAGGGAAACTAATGCAAAAAATAAAATAAATGCTTCACGCTTGGTTACCTTGCCAGATGTGATTGGCCGCTGTTTGGTTCGTTCCACGTGCAAATCTATTTTACGATCTGCAATGTCATTGATAACACAGCCTGCGGCACGCATTAGAATCACTCCAATTATAAAAATAATTAAAACAACTAAATCCGGGGTGCCTTGTGCCGCGAGCCATAAAGCCCATAATGTCGGCCATAACAATAAAAATATGCCAATGGGTCGGTTAAAACGCATTAATATAAAATACAGTTTTAATTTGTCTACCATATAAAACCAGCCTTATGCCTTTCGATATTGACAGTGTAATATATTGGGTAAAAAAACTTCATTAACTAATAGCGGTTTTTGTTTGCCAATATAAAAAATTGAGCGCCTTCCCCATATTTCTTCTTGTTTACACTCATATTCAGACATTGCAATTGCAAAAATATCATGTTGTGATGTTATGCGGGCAATTTCTAGTTCATCGCGCTGCATATTCGGATCTGAAAATAATATTGCACCTAGGGGTTTAGTGCCCAACACGGCTAAATGACGTTGTTTTCCGGTTAAAGTTTCACGTGGCAAAATGGTTCTGGCATAAACCCAAGGTTCTGCACCGCAATATAACAGCACTTCCCGAATTAAGGCATATTCAGCCGGATTTTGCCGTAACCGTAACGATTCGTTGAGCATTGGAATTGCCCACCGTTGTCGAACCACCTGAACTCTAAATTGTTCGGCACAGGCATTAATAATTTGTTTGGTTAATGAACCACTATCGTGCAACCAACATGAAAATGCTTTTGGAATATCATCACCAAGCCATTGATATTTTGGTTTCCAAATAGGCTCATTGGCGTGCCGGCCAATATTATGCAAGCTATTGTATTGTTTGGTTTTCATTATGCATTACCATAATACATCGCATTACCCATCCAGCGTTTGATGATTGGCAATATAGCATCGGAATTGCCTTTAACCATGCTATTGGCTAATGCCTGGACATGGGGCAACATCTCGGAATCACGTTGTATGTCGGCAATTTTTAATTGCCACGCTCCCGTTTGGCGCGTTCCCAACACTTCACCGGGACCGCGTAATTCCAAATCTTTTTGTGCTAAATAAAACCCATCATTTGATTCGCGCATTGCGGTGAGTCGCTCATTGCCTATTTTTGATAATGGGCCGCGGTACATTAAAACACAGGCGCTCGCCTGATCACCCCGACCTACTCTACCGCGCAATTGGTGCAATTGTGCTAAACCAAATCGTTCTGCGTTTTCGATAATCATTAAACTGGCATTGGGAACATCAACCCCCACTTCGATGACCGTTGTCGCGACCAATAAATCAATACGACCGGCTTTGAATTGCGCCATCACTTGTTCTTTTTGAGCTGACTTTAACCGACCATGAACCAGCCCAATATTAATGTCCGGTAACGATTCAGCTAATAAATTGGCAGTATCTTCTGCCGCTTCACATTGTAATGATTCTGATTCTTCGACTAAAGCACACACCCAATAAACCTGTCGCTTATTTTTGCAGGCCTGATGTACTCGATCAATAACGTCGGCTCGACGTTGATCACTTAATACCACCGTCTCAACGGGTTTGCGCCCCGGTGGTAACTCATCGATAATCGAACAGTCCAAATCAGCATAACTGGTCATGGCTAAGGTTCGAGGTATTGGTGTTGCTGTCATGATAAGCTGATGCGGATAAAAATTTTCATGCTTACCTTTTTCACGCAACGCTAACCGTTGGTGAACGCCAAAACGATGTTGTTCATCAATAATAACTAAAGCCAAATTTTTAAAAATAACATCTTCTTGAAACAAAGCATGGGTGCCAATCACAATATCAAAATCACCATTTTTGATGTTTTCTAATGCCTGTCGTTTTTCAGCAACTTTCATTTTTCCGGATAACCAACCAACGTTTATGTCCAATGGTTTAAACCACGCTAAAAAATTTGAATAATGTTGCTCTGCAAGAATTTCAGTAGGAGCCATCATGGCAACTTGATAATGTTCGGCTATTGCGTGTAGTGCGGCAACAGCAGCAACGACTGTTTTACCAGAACCAACATCACCTTGTACTAAACGTTGCATTGGGTAATTATTTTTCATATCGGATTCTATTTCGATAATGACACGTTGTTGTGCTTGAGTTAGCAAGAAGGGCAATAAATCTAAAAAATGCGACACCAAGTTATTATCTGGCGCTAATGGATAACATTTTAACTTTTGAACTTCTTCGCGAAACCGCGCCATACTTAAATAATGAGCGAGTAACTCTTCATAAGATAAGCGTTTTTGGGTTTGGTGGACACCTTCTTTTAATATATCAACCGGCGCATCCGGTGGCGGTCGATGTACATATAATAAAGATTCATCGAGTTTTGGAAAGTTTAAGCTAGCTAGATCTTCATCTGACACAAATTCATCCAGTTGAATTTTGCCTTGGCGTAACATCGCCACCACTTGGTCGCTAATATTGCGAATACGTATTTGATGCAAACCATCGGTTGTTGGATAAACTGCCGTTAAAAACTCATCAACTGGAGTGACTATCTCCGTTTCAGGCATATTATCAGAAATGCGTTCATATTCCGGGTGTATCATTTCATAACCACCCGAACCACGCCGAACTGTGCCATAACATTTAATTTTTGTACCACGTTCTAAGTTATTTTTTTGAGCCGCACTGAAATTAAAAAATCGTAGTGTTAATGACCCCGTGCCATCATGGATACGAGATAACATCATGCGACGACGGCCAAACTTAATTTCAGTTAGCTGCACTTCGCCAATCACAACACATTCGTCATCTTTTCGTAAACTACCAATAGGCACCACACGCGTTCGGTCTTCATAACGCAGCGGTAAATGAAACAATAAATCTTGAATAGTATGGATTGATAATTTAGCGAGTTTTTCCTGAACCTTGGGGCCGATGCCTTTTAGGTTTAATAGTGAGTCGGAACTGTCTGGTGCGATTGGCATATTACTCTAAGCAACCATAAACAATCCAAGCCACTGCCAATGCTACATGAATGGTAATTAGAGTATTGCTTTTGTTCAGTAGTAGGTTCATATCCATTTTGCAACAAAATATTTTAACTTACACTTCTAACACTGCGTCCATTTCGACCGAGGCATCTTTTGGTAATGATGCTACACCAATTGCGGCTCTAGCAGGATAGGGCTCGGCTAAGTATTCAGCCATGATTTCATTAACGAATGGAAAGTTTGCCATATCGGTTAAAAAAATATTTAACTTAACGATAGAATTTAAATCACCACCAGCAGCACTGGCCACGGCGTTTAAATTTTTAAAAACTTGGTGTATTTGATCTTTAATATCGCCGGTCACTAATTCCATTGATTCCGGTATTAGCGGTATTTGACCCGACATATAAACAGTTGAACCTACTTTAACTGCTTGAGAATAGGTTCCAATGGCCTGAGGGGCTTTATCGGTGTGAATTATTTCTTTGGCCATGCTGTTATCTCCTGATAGTATTATTTTTACCTAAAATCGTAACATGCTATATTATGCTAATGTTTGATTTATTTTAATTCAGGTTATAGTAGCAAATTTGAGTTTTTAGGTGGCTTTTATTTATTCATTCTGAATAAGTTTGCGTAACAAAATTAAATTTCAATTCCAAAAAGGCTTAACGTCTAACCCGGCTAATCCGATACACTAATTTTAACCGTCTCACATGTCGAATAACATTTGCTAAGTGTTTTCTATCTTTAACGGCGATTAAAAATGATATTGCAGAATGAATGCCATCACGCTCATCCATGTTTACGTTTTCAATATTGGCATCTTTCTCTGCCACGGCAGCCGCCACAGTTGCTAGAATGCCACGTTGATTTTTTACCATCATCTTAATTTCAACCAGAAAATTACCATCAACTTCGGGTTCCCATTGAATATCGATCCACTTTTCAGGTTTATCAACAAATTCTTGGGCATTATTACAATCTTGTGCATGCACAACAATACCGCGTCCTGCTGAAACATAAGCAATAATACTATCACCGGGAATGGGTCGGCAACAGCGAGCAAATTGCACCACGGTATTTTCGGTGCCTTTGATATAAAGTGGATTTTTCAATTCCTGTCTAGACTTAGAATCAGCAGGTAATACTTTTTCATTGTCATCACCAATGATAATACGTGCAGCAACAAAAGCTAATTGATTACCTAGGCCAATTTCTTCATAAATTTTATTCATATCAGAATAATTTAATTGCGTTAAAACTTTATCTATTTTTTCATCGGATAAGGTTCTTACACTTTCGCCGCAAACGCTTAAACATTTATCCAATAAACGTTTACCAAGATTGATGGACTCTTCTTTTTGCAGGTTTTTCAAATAATGTCGGATATTACTGCGTGCTTTTACAGTGTTCACAAAATCAAGCCAGACTGGATTCGGATTAGCACCCGAGGCGGTTATTATTTCTATTTTTTGTCCGTTATACAGCTTAGTACGTAGCGGCATTAATACGCGATCTATCTTAACGGCGACACATTGATTACCCACATCGGTATGAACCGCATAAGCAAAATCAACCGCGGTTGCACCACGAGGTAATTCTAAAATATCACCTTTTGGAGTAAAGATATAAACTTCGTCTGGAAATAAATCGATTTTGACATTTTCCAGAAACTCCATTGAGTTTCCAGCAAATTGCTGCATTTCCAACAAGTTTTTTAACCATTGCCGCGCTCGAATTTGTGCGCTATTACCGGTGTTATTACCCGTTTTATACAACCAATGTGCAGCAATACCAGCATTGGCTACTTTATCCATATCTGTAGTTCTTATTTGCACCTCAAGACTTAAACCTTTGGGTGAAAACAATACCGTGTGTAACGATTGATACCCGTTGGTTTTGGGGATAGCGATATAATCTTTAAATCGTCCAGGAACGGGTTTATATAAATTATGGATAACACCTAACACGCGATAACACATGTCGACTGAATCGACCAAAATACGAAATGCAAAAACATCCATCACATCATTAAACGATAATGCCTTGCTGTACATCTTTAAGTAGATGCTATACAAATGTTTTTCACGTCCAATAACACTGGCTTCGATGCCTTCTTGTTTTAAACGTTCTTGAATACTAATTTCAATTTTAGTAACAACTTCTTTACGATGACCACCCGCTTTACGAACCGATTCTTTTAATATTCGACAACGCATTGGATACAGCGCAACAAAACCGAGTTCTTCTAATTCTAAACGGATATTATTCATGCCCAAACGCATTGCTATAGGTGCGTAGATTTCTAACGTCTCACGTGCAATTTTACGTCGCTTATCGGGACGCAAAGCACCGAGGGTGCGCATATTATGCAATCGATCGGCAAGTTTAACTAAAATAACACGAATGTCTTGCACCATGGCAAGCATCATTTTGCGAAAATTTTCGGCTTGTGCTTCGGCTTTGGATTCAAATTGAATGTTGGTTAGCTTGCTAACGCCATCAACAAGATCGGCAACTTCATCACCAAACAAGTTGGCAATTTCATCTTTGGCGTGTTTGGTATCTTCAATAACATCGTGCAGGATGGCTGCGATAATACTTTTGTGATCCATGCGCATTTCAGCAAGGATTCGTGCGGCAGCTAATGGGTGATAAATGTAGGGTTCGCCCGACATACGATGTTGGCCATCGTGTGCCTCGGCACCAAATAAATAAGCTTGGTATACTTCGGTAACTTGATCATGCTTGAGGTATTTCTCAAGCATGGAACACAGATCACTAATTAAGAAGACATCATTGCTATCCCTGTATTCAGGTACGGCCATGTCGGTGTTACTTATGGTGCTTCAGATTCACCTGCGTCACTGTCAACATCGGTGCTGTTAGGCTCAGCCGGTGATGATGTTGCAGCAGAATCACTTTTCATGAATGCAGAATTTAATAAATCTGCTGAAAAACCCGAATTGTCAGTTACGGTATCTTCAGGAACAGGAACAACAACATCAGCAACATTTGCCTGAGGTTCAGCATTCACCTCTTCAACAGGAGCAGAACCACCGAGAATATCGTTACTTGCTGCAAGCAAGGCTTCAACTTGACTAGCAAGCAATTCATCGCTGCTTAATGATTCTCCAGTTTCAGACGCAGTGGTCAGCTCTGCAGTGTCATCAGTCATTAAGAATTCTTCTTCGACTTCTTCATCAACTTCAACCTCGGTTAAGATTGATGCAGTAACATGCCCTTCGGCAATCTCACGCAAAGCCATGACGGTTACTTTGTCGTTATCCCACTCCAGCATCGGAGGTTTACCATTCGCTAATTGCCGAGCACGTTTTGACGCAACTAACACTAATTCAAATCGGTTATCTACATTTTCTAAACAATCTTCTACGGTAACACGTGCCATTTTGACTCCTAGCGATACTTATATAAGGGTATGTGCAGAAAGGTTACAAGCGATCTGAACCTTCCGATAATGTGATGACTTTGTTAATTTTCTAATACTATCTTGCAAAGTCAGATGCTTGCTATTTTAAGCATTTAATTACTATTTTGCTACCAGTTCCGCTAATTTATTGCATAAATTCAACTGTTGTAGCGTCATCCGGTATTGTTGAGCACCAATAACAAGCTCCAACTCACTCAGTGCCCGCTCAAAATCATCATTAATAATCAGATAATCAAACTCATCATAGTGACTCATTTCACTGACGGCATCGGCCATTCGACGGTTAATGATCTCATCACTATCTTGCCCTCGGCCGGTTAAACGTTGTTGTAATGCCTGTTTTGACGGTGGCATGATGAAAATACCAACGCAATTGGGCATTAACTTTTTCACTTGGCGTGCGCCCTGCCAATCAATTTCCAAAATAACATCATTGCCAGTGGCAAGTTGTTGCTCTAACGCTTGTCGCGAAGTTCCATAAAAATTACCAAAAACTTGCGCATATTCCAGAAAATCGTCATTTTTAACCATTTTTTGAAAATCTGTCTGACTGCTAAAATGATAGTGCTGGCCGTCCACCTCAGCATCTCGCGGCTGGCGCGTGGTGTGTGAAACACTGAGCTGAATAGTGTTACTTTTTTGTAATAACGCAGCAATTAAGCTGGTTTTTCCGGCTCCTGAAGGCGCAGCAATCACCACTAATGAACCTGTTTGTTGTGTGTTAGTAGTCACTATAATTTACCATTAAATCAACCCATTACCTTAGTTTTAGCGAAACAACGCGCTAGGGATATTTACTCTATATTTTGTACCTGCTCTCGAATTTGTTCTATTAGCACTTTCAACTCTACCGAGAAATTCGTTGTTTCAGTATCTGCAGATTTGGAACCCAGAGTATTTGCTTCACGATTAAGCTCTTGCATCAAAAAATCGAGCCGTCGCCCCATGGCTTTTTCTTCAGACAAAACGCGTTTAATTTCACCTATATGAGTTGATAATCGATCCATTTCTTCATCAACATCCATTTTTTGAACCATATAAGCCACTTCCTGAGCAAACCGGTTCTCATCCAACTCAAGTTGACTGTCTTTTAACTTTGATAAAATTTTATCGCGCATCAAATTATTTACTTGAGGTAAACGTTCACGAACGGCAGCGACAATCGTATCCATTTTTTCACAACGCGAGTGAATAATGTCACCAAGCTTTTCGCCCTCACGTTGACGACTTTCAACTAACTCATCAATTGCAGAGTCCAGTATTAGCAGGAAAGCTTTATGTAATTCATCGTTATTGGTTTCAGGTGTGGTCAGCACATCCGGCCAGCGTAGAATTTCTATTGAATTTATCATTGCAGGATTACCGATTAAAGCATCGATTTCTTGACAGGCTGTGACCACTTTTGCAGCCAATTCCTTATTTATTATAATGTTATTATTTTCTGTTTGTGCAGATTGCAGGCGCAGCGATAAATCCAATTTTCCCCGCCGGATTTTGGCGGATATTCGTTCTCGAATTTTAGATTCAATACTGCGCAGCTCTTCGGGTAGGCGTAAATTCATTTCCAAAAACCGGTGATTTACTGAGCGTAATTCTAGGCTCATGGCTCCCCAGGCTGCACTCGTTTCTTGTCGCGCGAACGCCGTCATGCTTAAAACCATATTCAATCACCTGTTATGTTATTGTTTACATTATACTAAATGCACACTTAAAAATATAACACTATTAATACCCTGTATTAAAATAATCGCTCAATTGATTTTTTATCACAATCAAAGCCGTAGTTTTGATCACCTGAACAACAAAAACAGCTATGATAAGCTTATCAACTACAAGGAATGTAAATTTTGATTAATACCAGTGTTAAGAGATTTTGATTTGAATAAACCGCTACCAAATGGCACAAACATTGATAATTACGAAATCCTCTCAGTATTAGGCGGTGGTGGTTTTAGTGTTGTATATTTAGCCAATGAAATTGGACATAAAGGCTATAGCACGCAAGTTGTTATTAAAGAATACATGCCCAACAAACTGGCTTCACGCGCACCTAATTTTTTAGTAACGGCAAACTCCGATAAAAACCGCGAACGTTTTGCGCACGGACGACGCTTATTTTTTCAAGAAGCCAGCACCCTTGCGAATTTAAAACATCCCAATATTGTCAATGTCACCAACTTTTTTCGTGGCAATGGCACGGTATATATGGTGATGGATTATGAAGAAGGCTCGAATTTACACGCTTATATAAAAAAATACCGAAAAAATCTCAGTGAAGAATTTATTCGAACCGTTTTTATGCCTTTAATGGCCGGCCTACAAAAAATTCATTCTCAGGGTCTGCTACATTTAGACATTAAGCCGGGAAATATCCACATTCGACAAGGCGGCAGTCCATTATTGCTTGATTTTGGTGCCGTGCATGAAATGATGCATTCCCGCCAAGATCAAACAACTCAGGTGATCACACCGGGCTATTCACCAATAGAACAATTGGATCCCGGAGGTTATGTTGGACCTTGGACCGACATTTATGCGCTTGGTGCAACCATGCGAACTTGTATTGAAGGCAAACAACCTATTTCGTCTATCAATAGAAGAGAGCGAGATACCTTAAAACCTGCGATGCAAGCTTTTAAAAAATTGTATACCCAAAACTTGTTAGAAACCATTGATTGGGCAATGGAAGTTGATCCATTATTGCGGCCACAAAATCTTGAACAGATTTTTGCAAAATTAAACAGTGTTGATTGGGAGAAAGAAGAAAAGCAACGATCAAAAAATCGTTTTTTCTTCTTGTAGGATAAAAATAAAAATGCAATATACAATAACAACAACCAACCAACAAGGTGACCGAAAATACAACCAAGACAGAATAACGGTTTTGGAAACGGATGATTGTATTTTACTGGTGTTAGCCGATGGCATTGGCGGAAAAAAAGGCGGCGATCTCGCAGCTCAAACATTAGTGGATACGGTTACCAATATTTTTGAAACATCAACCACCCCCATTGACGATCCAAAACGCTACCTAACCAATATATTACGCGTTGCACATAATGCTGTAACCACCATGGGGAAAAACCACCAACCCAAAATCGAACCTGGCACCACAGCAGTATTATGCTTAATTCAATATGATAACGCCTATTGGGCACACGTAGGTGATAGTCGATTTTATTTATTCAGAGAAGGTCTATCGCTTTATCGAACTAAAGATCATTCCTATGTTGAAGAATTATACCAACGCGGTAAAATTAGTTTGGACAAACGGCAAGGCCATCCCATGCGGGGTTATATCACGCAATGCATTGGACACATGCAAGTCATGCCAACCATCGATGTTAGTGATGAAGTTGCTCTACTCAAAGGTGATATTTTATTATTATGTACCGATGGTTTATGGGAACCATTAGATGATGCTGTCATTGGTGAAGTTCTCAGTGGTATGGAATTAGAACGCGCATTATCAAAATTAACCGAACAAGCATTACAAGCAAGCTCGCCTCATGCCGATAATACCAGCGCCATCGCCATAAGGATAAATTCGCTAACCAAAGGCTTGCACCAAAAAGAAGAAGAACAGGAAAAACAACAAGAAGCAAAAGAAAAAGTTCATGAGTTGGATCTTGCCATTCGAAATATTGAAGATGTACTCGAAGAATACAAACACGAAATTGATTAAAATTAAAGACTGGATCTACTAATAAATTACAAACTATTACGAATTTTTATTAATATAATCTATTTAAGAAAATTTATTTTCTAATAGCACATTAGGTAAATTAAAAACATAAACATTTAACATAGAGTATAATGTTTACCGATTAATGTTGATTCAAATTTTGAGTAAACCGTAGCTAACAGCAATACAGCAAACAAGTTACACTAAATAAAGGAAATTACTATGCGTCCCAGCGGTCGTGCGTTAGATGAATTACGCAATATTAAAATAACAAGAAATTATACACGTCATGCTGAAGGTTCAGTTTTAATAGAGTGTGGCGATACCAAAGTTTTGTGCACAGCGTCGGTTGAAGAACGTGTCCCGGGGTTTTTACGTGGTAAAAATCAAGGTTGGATTACAGCCGAATACGGTATGTTGCCTCGCTCCACCGGCAGTCGGATGGGACGTGAAGCAGCTCGAGGCAAACAAGGTGGTCGAACCGTTGAAATTCAACGATTAATTGGTCGCTCACTACGCGCAGCTGTTGATTTAAAAAAATTAGGTGAAAACAGCATTACAATCGATTGTGATGTTCTCCAAGCCGATGGCGGCACCCGAACCGCATCAATAACCGGTGCTTATGTTGCCTTAGTTGACGCGGTTAATTATTTATTAGAGAAAAAAGTCATCAAAGAAAATCCAATAATTAATCATATTGCAGCAATTTCAGTCGGCATTTATAATGGTGAAGCCGTGCTTGATTTAGATTATGATGAAGACTCAAATTGTGAAACGGATATGAATGTTATCATGAACAACGACAACAATTTTATCGAAATACAAGGCACAGCCGAAGGAGCTGCTTTTAGCGAAGACGAGCTTAGCAAATTATTAGCCGTTGCAAAAAAAGGCATCTCTGAATTAATTGAAAAACAAACACAAGCCTTAGCAAACTAAATTGAGCTAACATGACAAACACCCAGTTTACTAAAATAGTACTCGCGAGTAATAACCAAGGTAAGGTTCGCGAAATTTCACAAATGGTCGCCGAATTTGAATTACAGGTTGTGCCTCAGTCTGATTTTAATGTTCCGGATGCCGATGAAACCGGCCTCACCTTCGTTGAAAATGCTATTTTAAAAGCACGCCATGCGGCCAAACTCACCGGCTTGCCCGCTATTGCAGATGATTCCGGAATCGAAGTTGATTATCTAAAAGGCGCTCCCGGAATCTATTCAGCACGTTACTCTGGTATGGGTGCGAGTGATCAACAAAACCTAGACAAAATGCTGCTGGCGCTAAAAGATGTACCAGCGGCGCAACGACTCGCGCGCTTTCAATGCTTAATGGTTTTTATGCGACATGCCGACGACCCAACCCCCTTTATAGCCCAAGGAACTTGGCAAGGTGTTATCACTGAAACCCCAATGGGTGAAAATGGTTTTGGATACGACCCCATATTTTATGTCACACAACATAAGTGCACCTCGGCACAGTTAACACCCGAGATTAAAAATAGCTTATCACACCGAGGCCAAGCACTTAAAAAATTAATTCAGTTCTTAGGCCAACAATAAATGACAAACTGCGCTAAACCAATAATGCAGTATTTTTTAATTCTCCTTAGCTTATCAATAGCAACCATTAGTACTGCTTCTACCCAAGATGTTTTCAAAGAATATAAAAACCGTTTACTACAAATAAGAATTATTGATAAATCCACTGCTGCAAAATCGACTATCGGCAGTGGATTTTATATTAATAACAGTGGATTTATTGTCACCAACTACCACGTTATTGAACGCGTAATTTATCGACCAGAACAATATCGAATTGAAGTTGAAAACAGCGAGGAG
>VAPL010147406.1_pt1 | contig 23010 bp, 21 predicted proteins | sample 3395061 | NCBI WGS metagenome assembly VAPL01 (sample SAMN08290444, study PRJNA428436) | hydrothermal vent metagenome | isolation source: Deep-sea hydrothermal vent chimney 2 | place: Pacific Ocean: Juan De Fuca Ridge | depth 2182 m m | reverse complement strand
TGTACATAAATTATTGCAGACCCCGCTTCCGTCACCGGATTCAAGCATTTAGAAAATAAACCGGCCCCGGAAGACGGGACAGCGTCTTCCGGGGCCGTGTCCCGAGAGGCGACCGGTGGGTTATTTGTGGAGTGAACAGTAGAACGCCTATAAGCTCTATCCATGCGGCTTCATTTCCGCCGGCAAAATAATATTCAGCAAAATAAGAAGGAGGAATCAAATGAACAAATTTCGGGGAGTCAAAACTTTATCGTGTGCCGTCGTGCTCGCCAGCGTCGCCTTTGGCGGCGCGGCGTTCGCCGGCGATCCGGCGGCCTGCAAGCAGGTTCGTTTTTCCGATGTGGGTTGGACCGATATCACCGCCACCACCGCCGCGACATCGGTCGTCCTAAGGGGGCTTGGATATGCGCCGACGGCGAAAGTGCTGAGCGTTCCGGTGACCTACGCCAGCCTTAAAAACAAGGATATCGATGTTTTCCTGGGCAACTGGATGCCGACCATGGAGGGCGATTTGGCCAAATACCGTGATGACGGTTCGGTCGAGGTTCTCGGCAAACCCAATCTGGAAGGCGCCAAATACACCCTGACCACCAATGCCACCGGCGCGGCGGCGGGGCTTAAGGATTTTGCCGATATCGCCAAATTCAGGGACAAGCTGAAGGGCAAGATTTACGGCATCGAACCGGGCAATGACGGCAACCGGCTGATCCAGGACATGATCGACAAGAACGCCTTCGGCCTGAAGGGTTTTAAAGTGGTTGAAAGTTCTGAACAGGGCATGCTGGCGCAAGCGGCGCGGGCCGCGAAACGGGGTGAAATGGTGGTCTTCCTGGGTTGGGAACCGCACCCCATGAACGCCAACTTCAAGCTGACCTACCTGTCCGGCGGCGACGACTACTTCGGCCCCAACTTCGGCGGCGCCACGGTGTTCACAAACGTCCGCAAAGGTTACACCGGCGATTGCCCGAATGTGGGCAAGCTGCTGGGCAATCTTAAATTTTCGCTAAAGATGGAAAACGAAATCATGGGCGCCATCCTCGACGATGGCGTGGACCCGGACAAGGCGGCCACTTCCTGGCTGAAGAAAAACCCCGGAGTACTGAACAAATGGCTGGCGGGCGTCAGCACCATGGATGGCGGCAATGGCCTTTCTGCCGTCAAGCAAAGCCTTGGACTGTAAGGACTGAATAATCGGCGGTCGGGTTGGCGACGACCCGACCGTCCCGTTTCTTGTCGGCCATCGGGGGAAATTACGTCATGGAATGGCTTGAGGAAAACAAGCTGCCGATCGGCAAGGTGATCGCCCGGTTCGTTGACTTCCTAAACGACTATTTTTTCTGGTTCTTCGATGGCCTGACCCAGGGCCTTACATTTTTGATAGAGGGAACCGCCAACCTGTTGCTGGCGGTCCATCCGATCGCCCTGATCGCGGCCATCGCGGCGGTGGCTTTCTATGTCCATCGGGCCTGGAAACTGACCGCCCTGATCATTCCCTCCCTGCTGTTGATAATCAACCAGGGATACTGGGAAGGAACCATGTTTACATTGTCGCTGGTCATATGGGCGACAATCGTATGCATGGCGTTTGGCGTTCCCATCGGCATCGCGGCGGCGCACCGGCCCAGGCTGTGGCTGGTCCTGCGCCCGATTCTGGACATGATGCAAACCCTGCCGACTTTCGTTTATCTGATTCCGGCGCTGATCCTGTTCGGCCTGGGCATGGCGCCCGGCCTGATCGCGACGGTCATTTTCGCCATTGCCGCGCCGGTCCGGATGACTTATCTGGGCATATCCTCGGTGCCCAAACCGCTGGTCGAAGCCGCCGAAAGTTTCGGCGCGAACAAGCGGCAACTGCTTTGGAAGGTCGAGGTTCCGCACGCTCTGCCGACAATGATGGCCGGGTTTACCCAGTGCATTATGTTATCGCTCAGCATGGTCGTGATCGCCGCCATGGTCGGCGCCCCCGGCCTGGGCATCCCGGTCCTTCGCGCCATCAATACCGTTAACACGGCGAAGGGTTTCGAGGCCGGCCTGGCCATTGTTATCGTCGCCATACTGCTCGACCGGATTTGCAAGAAACCCGGCGGAAGTTCGGAAGGGCGATAACCTATGGCCGTAATCGAATTTCGCGACGTGGATATTATTTTTGGCGACAAACCGGAACAGGCTTTGGCCATGCTCGATCGGGGCCGGGACCGCGATGCCATTCTGGCCGAAACCGATCATGTACTGGGTGTCGCCGGCGCATCGATCGCCATTGAAGAAGGCGAAATATGCGTCCTAATGGGCCTTTCCGGCTCCGGAAAATCGACCCTGCTGCGCGCCGTCAATGGCCTCAACCCGGTTACCCGCGGCGAAATTATTGTCGAAGATGAAGGCGGCGCCGTCGATGTCGCCAGTTGCGACGCCCAAACGCTGCGGCGATTGCGCATGAACCGTGTCTCCATGGTCTTTCAGCAGTTTGCCTTGCTGCCGTGGCGAACCGTGCACGAAAATGTCGGTTTTGGATTGGAGCTACGCGGCATGGCCAGGGCCGAACGCGACGTCATCGTCGATGAGAAGCTCAAACTGGTCGATCTGGAACAGTGGCGGGACAAGTACGCCCATGAACTGTCCGGCGGCATGCAGCAGCGTGTCGGCCTGGCCCGCGCCTTCGCCACCGATGCCGATATCCTGCTTATGGACGAGCCGTTTTCGGCCCTTGATCCGTTGATCCGCACCCACTTGCAAGATGAACTTCTGGAACTGCAACGGAGACTGAAAAAAACCATTATTTTCGTCAGCCATGATCTCGATGAAGCGCTTAAGCTGGGCACCCATATCGCCATCCTGGAAGGCGGGCGAATCGTCCAGTACGGTGAACCGGAGGACATCGTGCTAAGGCCCGTTAACGCCTACGTGGCCGATTTTGTCGCCCATATGAATCCCCTGAACGTGCTCCGCGGCGGCTCGCTGATGACACCCGCCAATGATCTTGTTCGCGATGGCGACACCGTGCTGTTGGATGGCGATGGGCGCTACCGCCTGGAATTGGATGGCGACGGCGGTCCGGTCTCTGTCCGGCTTGAAAATCGACCGGGGATTCTGGTCCCATATGAAACCGGCATGGAACCGGGAAGGATCGGAACGGCGGCGCTGTTTACGGCATCGACGGATACATCCATGCGCACGGTTATCGAATTGCGGCACACTTCCGGCCATCCCGTGATATTGCTGGAAAACGGTCGCCTTGCCGGAATTTGCGGCGACGACGATATTTACCGGGGCATTCTGCGCCAGACCGGGATGGCGGACAGGGCCTGATACCAAGAAGCATTCACAAAAAAGAAAACCGGCCGGCAATCAAATTGCCGACCGGTTTTTTCGTTATGCTTGCACAATTCGGATCAGAACGGCCAGGCGGTTGCGTTCCAGACCGGAAGCCCGAGAAAGGCATACCACGGGGCCATCACCAGAATTGTATAGGCGATGGCTATAATCACCGACATCCAGCCCAATTTCAGATATTCGACCATTGTGAAGGTTCCGGTGCCATAGGCGATTACCGCCGCCGTCAACTGGGTCGGCATCAGATAGGCAAAGGTATCGGCATTGGAAATCAGCATGGTGAACGCGGCCGCATTCAGGCCGATTTTCGGCGCCAGCGCAATCAGGATCGGCGCCAGCACGGTAATGGCGGCAATGTTTGACAGCATACCGATGCGGATGATGTGCGTACCTACCAGCAGGATAAGCATCGCGCCCCACCAGGGATATCCCAACACCAGTGGGTGGATTTGATCGGCCAGCCAGTTAGCCAGGCCCGATGAGCCCATAACCCGTGACATCGACAGGGCGCCAACCAACATCACCCATGTTCCCCAGATCGTCTTATCCTGGATGACCTTCCAGCGGATACTGAGCATGCCGGGGGCAAACATAACCATGATCCCGATCAGGATCGCCATGGCGGTGTGCAGGTTATGCAACGACCGTTGGGTCATCCACAGGACGGCAACCAGGGCAAAGACGCCAAGAATGAAATAGTCCTGCCGTGTCATGGGCGGGATTTCCGCGTTCATCTTGGCTATGCGCTCCGAACCTCCGGGAACCATAATGCTGCCGGTCTTCAACCGGCTGCGGATCCACAGATGGGTCAGCAGGAACATGAACAGATAAGGGAACTGAAGCATGGCCCAGTCGAGATAGGAAATGGTTTGATGAAGCTGCGAACTGATAAGGCCTACAACAATTAGGTTGGGCACATGCGCGGTCATGATGAAAATTCCGCTGATCATGGCGCCATAGACAATAGACTGAATAACAATCGCCTTTTTGGCGTTGCGTTCTTCTTCGGTGTCTCCGAACAGTCCAAGAATTCCGGTAACGACCGGCAGCATGGTGGCCGCCCGCGCGTTCGCCGCCGGCAGGATCAGCGACAGCAGCAGGTTGAACCCGAACAATGTCCAGATAACGCCGCCGACCGTCTTGATTTTTGCCTTGTGCAACAAGCCAATAGCCACACGCCGGTCTATGCCCGACGCAATCATGATGGCGGAAAATATAAAGGCCGCCAGCACCAGCAGCGCAACGGGCGCGGAAAAGGCCGAAGCGGCATACTTGATATGCGACACGGCACCGGTCAGGGCAAGCAGCGCCGGAATCATCAGGCCCGTCATGGCGATTGGAATTGCTTCGGTAAGCCAGATTACGGTAGCCCAGACCATGACCGCGAGGGTCGCACGGCCCGCCGCGCTCAATGCCGTGATTGTGCCATCTGCATTGACCACATCGGGCAATGGCACGACAAAAAGGAATAAAAACAACATGACCCATGCCAGCACAAAACCAAATATTGCCTTGTGGGGCGAATTGTTGCCGCTCTCCCTGATATTATTGATTAACGTATTAAAAAGACTGCCCTCGTCTGATTTTTTTTCGGGCATTACATCGTCTGCCATTGCATCATTTCCCCATGATAGTGCTGCGTCCAGCGTCCGGGAGTCGATCCCGGCCCACCAATTCCCCCTGCAGTTTTCCGGTATCTTGCTGTTCGGGGGTAAAATGATGGTATGACAGTTTCATGAAACAGGATGTCGCCCAGAACACATCCGGGGGAAGATGTCTACCCGACGACAACACTATTGGGTAGGTGCGCCATACCATTGGGTAGGTGCGTCATGCCAAGGATCAGTGCCGGATCAGGCGCGTAAGTTCCTCGTAATTGCAAATCTGAATGCGCCCCCGCGCCACATGAATAATCTCGCGGCGCTTCCATTCGTTGATCACTTTGGTAACGGTGGTCCGCGTTGCCCCGATCATGTTGGCTATTTCCTGATGGGTAAAGCGGTTTTCGATGGTAACCACGCCGCCGCGGGTTGAACTGCCGGCTTCCGCAAATTTCAAGATTATCTGCGCTATTCGCGAACGCACATCACCAATTACGAACTCGGTAATTGCATTGTGCGCCTGGCGCAGGCGTTGACCCAGCAGGTGGATTACCGCAATCGAGAAATCAGGATTGTCCTGTATGAACCGTTCGAAACCGGCAAGACCAATGGCCAGCACCTTGGTCTGTGCCTGGGTTTGCGCGAAGACCGGGCGGACCCTGCCGCCAAAGACCGCCGACATGCCAAACCAGTTGTTCGTGCCACACATCCGATAAATGATTTCGCGGCCATCCCCGGTCAAATCGTAGACTTTCACAAGCCCCGCAACGACATAATACACAACCGTGCTTTGATCGCCCGGTGCGAAAACCAGGGCGTTTCTGGGGAAAATTTGCTCTCTTGCATTGCCGAATAATGTGGCGCGCTGGTCATCGGTCAAATCTGCAAACAAATTTGCCTCTGAAATATCGTCACGGGTTTCGGTAACGCCGGCGTTATTCATTCCTGTAAAACCACTGCCTTCCGCACCGCTTTGCCTTACCGTCAACCGCCGACCGGGCAAATGTAGCAGTAAAGTATCGGAAGTCACGCCGGTATATGTACATATTCGTCACGGCAGGGAGACATTCACTGTATTCCCTGCAAAGCCGTAGACTTTATGATGGGCGCGAACAGTTACGGTTTCGATGCCATCGGGTATCACCAGCATATCCAGCGACCGCGTGAACGGCTGTTCTGTTTCGTGGGGATGGGCCAGAATTCTCTTGCCCAAAACAACCGCCCCGGGCCCCATAATTTCAAAGGCATCGGCGAAACTGTGCCAACCCTGATCCCGGCTGCGGATAGTCACATCGAAGCGATAGCTCGCATCCGCATTTCTGCTGACGGACACATCAAGCACATCGCACAGCCCGCCCAGGGCATCGCCGTTGTCCCTGTTCCGGTCAGGCCCGGTTTTCATATCGAACCGCCGGTCAACGGGTGAACTGGCGCTTTATGGAAAAATGATGTTTCCATTTTTTCCACGCCCGGTAGCCCACAATTATTTCCTCGTCGGGATGGCCGACCGGAAATTCATTGGTTTCGTCCGCATCGCCCCAGATACCCTTTTGCTTGCGCACCAGGCGCTGGTCCACAAGCCAGTCACGATAACTTTCAAATATTATATGGCCGTTTGGCCCATCAAGGCGCGCCGCCCGAAAACGCGCATCCCATTCAATCCACAGGTCGCGGTCCCGATCCGGGATATCCATCGGTTCGACATCAAGATCATATCCAAGCGCCTTATGGGTTTCGCCGGCGACGGCGGCATATACCTGCTGGTCATGCAGGCTGAGCAGCTTCTTGTAGATGCCTACATGTTCGGTCGTAATCGGCCGGGCCAATAGCGCATGATCGCGCTGCTTGCCGCGGGCAACGGCCGTCGGCGTTGTGAAGAATTCGAACATGCCTTCTTCAAAGTCTTCCCCAAGAAAATTACAAACTCCCTTCATCACGGGCTCGGGGTTTCTGCACAGTTCTTCATAGGAAATATCGTGCCAGACATCATCACCGAGATCATTGCGGAAGGGCGCAACGAAACGCGCTGCGGCATCCCAGGTACGGGCCGCCATGTATATGTGGCCTGCGCCGAATGCGGAATCGAGACTGAGGGCAGAGGCATCGCGACCGTCACGGGTTATGCATATGAACTGCGCGTCGGGAAAATTCTCGTGTATCTGGGGCACAAAATAAAGATTATTGGGCGTCTTCTGCCCCCATCTCGGCTTGCCGCCGAACTGCTTGGCGTAATACCTGTGCATAGCCGTATAGATGCCGGCAAAACTGCGTTCCGGCGCCAGCGCGCAGATCTGGTCGGCGGCGGTTGCAGGATTAAGATCCATGCCCCACAACGGCTGATTGAGCCCAAACAGCATTTCGTCTGCAAGCGTCTTGAAATTGGCATCAACCGAAAGGTCGCCATAGGTATGGCGCCATGGATATATGCGCGGAAACATCCAGCCGACTTCAGGAAAGGACAGCCGCGAATGATGGCCAAGCAAGGCCATCAGAAGAGTCGTCCCCGACCTTTCATACCCGACAATGAATATCGGTCGATCTCCGGTTATTGCCATAATACCTCCTGCACAGCATCCGGCCACGCTTGATGCGGGCTTCGTCAGTTTAGTCACTCAATGTAAAAATTGTAGACATCGCAAGTGGCCCTGACTGTGCTCTGGAGCACAATTATGCCAAGGATCACTCATGAATCGCTTTCCATGCCTCGCATAACCGCGTCGTAATCTTCCCCACCATAGAAAATGCGCAGCACTTTAACCGTTCTCTTTTGGTCATCGACTTTGAAGGCGATAGCAGCTTGTCGCCGGTCCGGCAGAATGCGCAGCTCCACCATGAGGTCATTACGGATCGTACCCCGATGGGGTGTGCTTTCGAGTTTTCGAATAAAGTTCCGTAGTTCCGAAATGCGGAACTCCGTACGATCAAAGGCGCGATGCGGCGTATCGCCAAAATAGACATAGCTTCGGAACAAATGCTCGGCGATACGGTCAAAATCTCCTAATGCCGACTTGGCAAACACGAGTTTGTATGGACTCATGCGCCTTCTTTACCGAGCCAGGCTTGGCGCTTCCTGGACATCAGTTGTTCAAGTCCGCTGTCCATCTCTTCAGCCGACAACAGTGGCTCCTGCACACGATGTTCGATATCCATGCGAATAGCGTCCAGATGGGCGCGGTGCGAGTCTTCTTCCCGCTCCACAAGACGCAAACCATATTGCATAACGGCGCTGACAGAGGCAAACTTGCCATTCTCCACTAGAGATTTGGCCAATTCGTACCCTTGGTCTGTCAGGGAAACGGTCGGTTTAACAGTCATCTTCCATACCTCCATAGTCGCACTATGGTGACACTAAGTGGCTCCGTTTTCAAGGAGGAATGGGAATTCTCAAAAGAATGCCCGCCGTCGCGGTTCTCTCAGCACCCCGTCGGAGGGCGTCAAAAAGCCTTGACGAAGCACCGCATCGGTCAATAACGTGACAATGCCATTCAGTGGACGGCAGCAAACATGATGCGTTCTTCCGTTGCATCTTCGGGTGAAAATTCTTCTACAATTCGTCCCGCTCGCGAAACGAGTATTCGGTCGGATATGTTCAGAATTTCCGGCAAGTACGATGAGATTACGATTACCGCGTAGCCTTTATCCGCGAGGCCGTGGATAAGCTGATGTATTTCCGCGATGGCGCCCACATCCACTCCGCGGGTTGGTTCGTCAAAGATAATTAGCTTTGGCTCCTGGCCCAGGGACTTCGCGATTACGACCTTTTGTTGATTTCCACCCGACAGTTCAATTACTTTCGCGTCTGAATTGATCGCCCGAACATTGAGGGTTTTTACCCATTTTTCCGCTCTTTTCCTGGTCTGTCCCGCACGAACGAAAAAGTTACCCACCCCGACCGCCAACGACCCAATATCAATATTTTCCGCGATAGAAATCGTCTCAAAGAACCCTTCCAGTTTTCGATCTTCCGTTATGTAAACTATCCCGTCTTTTACGGCTTGGCTTGGCACTCGATATCGAACAGATTTGCCGTTAAACAGAATCTCTCCCCCGTGGAAAAAATCTCGCTTGATTACGCCTGCGACAATTTTTGCAGTCTCGGTTCGACCGGAACCGACGAGTCCAAAAATACCCGTGACTTGTCCTTTATAGATTGAAAACGAATTATTTTTCACGGCCTTGGACATCGAAAGATTTTGAACGCTGAGAATTTTACTTCCCGGCAAACGCTTTCCCTTATTTTGACCATTGCGGCGATTGTACAGTTCAGACGATAGCTCGCGGCCTACCATGTGACGTATGATGCTTGCCCTATCGAATTCACTTGCGTCGCCGGTAACGACCAGTTCCCCATCGCGCAGAATCGTAATTCGGTCGGCGATTTCCAAAGTTTCTTCCAGGGCGTGGCTGATAAAAATCACTCCTACCCCTCTGGATTTCAAATCTTTGACAATGGAAAAGAAATGTCTTTTTTCTTCCGGCGTCAAGGTCGCTGTCGGTTCATCCAGGATGACAACACGCGCATTTCTTCGAACGGCCCGGGCAATCTCGACCATTTGTTTTTGCGCCGCGCCCAATGTCGCAACGTCGGCCCAGGGGTCGACATTGAAGTTCAGGGACTGCATGAATGTCTGTGCCTCAATAAACACGCCGCGGAGCCGGTTAAATGTGCTCTCTTCGCCTAAGAGCAAATTTTGCGCGACAGACATTGAGGGAATCAGGCTCGTTTCCTGAAACACCATGACGATCCCCGCGGCTAATGCCTCCGCCGGTTCCTGGAAGTTCACATGTTTTCCGTCAAGCAACATCGACCCGCGAGTAGCTTGCGTTACCCCAACCATTATTTTTGTAAGCGTGGATTTTCCTGCGCCATTTTCGCCCACGACGGCATGAATTTCTCCGGCACGAAGCGTAAAATCAACATCCTTCACTGCGGCGGTACCCCGGTATTCTTTGGTCACGCCTTGCATTTCTATCAATGAGCTCATGGCGCTATCGATCCGGCTTTCAATTTGAAAACTTCATTGTTTCCGCGAGACGCAATCAGGACATTATCCCGCATCGGCAAACAGGAAACCACGCCATGCCGAAGGCCGTCTGCTCGCGAATGAAAGCTTTGAACTGGCTGAATATCTCCATTCAACCTGACCACCAGACCGTATGACCTTGATGGCGCCCACGCCTTCATTTCGCCCAATTGCTTGAGAGCGCCGCCCTGAAGGGGTTCCATGTAGGAGCGAGGCGGGTAATATGAAGGGGCGATCCAATGCTCTGGATCAACCGAAGCCATCATTTCTTCCCGGTATTCCTTTTCACGCAAAACAAATTCGACCAGCTGATTTCTGGGGGCGAAAATCGCCATCCAGAGGTCTCCGGACAGGGGATCCAGCCGCATTTCCCCCGGATAACCCGGTATATGGGCCAGTGCCACGCGCCGGTTGCCGTTCGAATCCAGCACTACAACCCGATGACGCCAGGCTTCCGAATACGCCAGGCTTCCATCCTGGAGACAAACCACGCCGGACGGGAACGCCAACCCATTCGCCAGGCATTTTGTATCATCGTCAGCAGGATTAATTCGCCATATTGAACCGCTCGAATGAAGCGACATCAAATCATGTTTCCATTCCTCGGCGCCGCATTGTTGCGACCCAAGGCAAAGAATGACGGCCCCGTCAGCGGCCACAGACATCGCCACCGGACAGCTAATTTCCACTCCATTTAATTCCTTGAGGACGGCACCGTTCATGGCCCCTTTCCAGAACGTTATCATTCCACTTTCGAGACCGACTACCAGTCCGCCATCGTTCAAACTGGCAAGGCAGCTTATCCTGCTAGCGTAATTTTCCACCACTTTCGATGAATCGTCGTCAGGATTGTACTCATGAAGTTCTGGGCCCGAAGAAAACCAAATGCGCTTGCCATCACTTGTAAGATTGCCGGGTTCATGGATAAAAAGACCAGGCCCTGCATCGTCGAGCACCGTGTTTGGCCGCAAGCTTCCATCCATCGGCGGGACTGTCACTGCGGCGTCTCCACTGCCTCGAAAGCGATCCCACGCCTTGCCCATAAAATTCACGATTCTTTCCCCCAATAACTATCCGGGCCCGTGAACTTTGGGTCCGCATCGGATAATTTGTGCCTGCCAATTCTGTTATTCCAGAGACCGCCCAGATACAAATACCCCTTATGTTCGCGGATCGACGTTACCGCAGGATGAGATTTTCCCTCGATGTCCCACAGCGCCTCCATTATTTGGCCCTGTAAATCAAATTTTACGACACAACCGGTGTTCAAATTTGGGTAAAGCCACTCGTCACGAGCCACTCGATAAACCATCCGCCTGCGGAATCCGGGCTTGCGTAATGCCAGATCAAAAGCCGGGCTGCGCATCCCGACAAGACCAACCCAGAAATTTCCGTCAGATGCTCGATTTATATTGTCGGGATAACCCGGCAAATCCGAGATAACGACTTCGAGCTGGCCGGCTTTGGGTCCGGCAATCCAATATCGGTTGATCCGACATCCCCAAGTTTCGGCAAAAAGGAACGATTCATTATCATGCGTTACGCATGTACCGTTGGGGAATTGCAGATTCTTTATAAGGGTCCTGGTACTACCGGTTGCCGGATCGAAACAGATCATACGGCCGTTCCCTCGCGCCTCCAGCGCATCGATCATCCACTCCTGGGTGTCGTACCGAATGGTCGCTTCGCTAAAATAGATCTTTCCGTCCGGCGCAATATCCAAATCATCTGCAAGCCGCATTCGCGAGTCATCAATAACCGACCAAATGCTGCGATTGGTTTCATCGGTCAGTTTAACGGGCACCCGATCCTTGGTGACCTTGTAAAGCCCCATGCCCGCAACACAAACAACAAGCTCGCCTTCCGGGTTCCACGCCATGCCCAGGGGGTGGCCGCCGATATGGCAATAGACTTCAATTTTTTTGTAGTCGGGAGCGAGCAGCCGCATGACATCGCCGTGGCGGCTTCCACAATAGATATTGTCTTGATTGTCGAGAATTATATCTTCGGGACCGTCAAGCTGACCTTTGCCGATTGGTTCGGCCGATCCCAGCGCCTCATTCTCCTCGTAAGGCGAACCGGAACCGGGGAGTGTTGCCGGCATCGGGGGCAAGCTAAAGAATGTGGGAGAAACGTAAGCCCTGTTCAATACCTTCAAACGATTTTTCATCCACCTGACATCGATGGCAACTGCGGCCAGCAATACAAATCCAAGGATAAGATCGCTAGCGCCGGTTCGAAGACTCATTCGAATGACGCCGTTGGCAATAAGGACAATGATTATTGTGCCAATAACCGCCTTCGCGACCGAGCCTCGCCCCCCGCCCAAACTGTTCCCTCCCAGGACCGCCGCAGTAAGGATCACAATTTCGAGCCCAATGCCAACTGATCCGGAAGTGCTTCCTAATCGAGCCGCATAGAAAATCGCCGACGCTCCGGCCAGAACGCCGGAAAGGATGTAGGTTGTACAGATAACCCGCTTCACGGGCATGCCAAGATTGTACGCAGAACGCCGGGATCCACCGACTGCACTGAGTTGCCAACCAAACCGCATCCGGGTCAATACAATGTGGGCAATCACACCGACGATCGCGGCGATCACCAAACTGACGGGTAATCCCAATACGTTGGCATAGCCCAGGTAATCCCACATTTCGGCCTCGACATTCGGAGCCGATACGACGACGGCATATTTGATTGTCAGCAATTCGACGACGGCCCGTATGGCGATGAGCGAAACGAGAGTTGTCAGGAATGCCCGAAGCCGAAGATAACCAATGAGAACGCCATTTATCAGCCCGATCAACCCGCCAAGGATCAATACGGCCGGGATCACCACTATCAACGGCAAACCAAATACATTGACCATTGCCAACGCGGCAAAATTACAAAGCGCAAAAACCGATCCGATACTTAGATCGATGCCGCCAGCCTTGATGACCAACACCATTCCCAGAGCCAGGAAAAGATACTCGCCAAGCTGGCGCAACAAGCTTACCAGGCTCGCAATATTCAGAAACCCTGGTATTAGAAAACCAAATAGTGAAACGACAATCACCAGTATAAGAACGGGAATGGCGTTATCGATCCAATTTTTGCTTAGAATTTCCCCGACTATGTGGTCAGGCACCAGCCTGTACCGCCAGCGGGCGTATACGCCTCGGATACTCATGTGTGGTTTCCTGTTATGGAATTCTAACCGGGTCAAATATTTTCTGACCCGGTTAGAACGCCTGGATCTTTAGTTATTGCCCGACGCGATTTCTTCGACGGTCCAGCAAGAACGGGGCGTTAGCGTGTCCTTTGTCAAAGTCACATTCTGAGTGTAATACCCGATCGGCATCGATCCCGGCTTTGGTTTTGCCTGAATAAGGTATTTGATAACATCCACCAATTCAGAAGCCTGCTGCCGCGTATCCACTTTGATGTAAGCCGAAAAAGCACCGGATTCGATATTGTTGCAACCAGATTTCCGGTTGCCGCCGCCTTCGGTTACCACGTGAACCTTTCCTTTTAGCCCGGCTTCACGTATCGCCGCCGCCGCACCGATATCCTGATTGTCCCATAACCCCACAACAGCGCAAAGATCCGGATGTTGCTTGAGCACGGTCGATGTTATGCTGTTGGCCTTCGAGGCATCCCAATCCGCTGCCTGCAACGAAACGACTTCCATGTCGCCGCGTTCTTTGAGAGCATCCTGCATACCTTGTACACCAAGCTGGCTGGGCGGGCTGGTCGGCGGCCCCTGAAGAATGGCAATTTTGCCTGAAGTACCCGTGCCTTTACCGCATAATTTTCCGGCGGCAGCAATTTCGTCAACGCCAACCTGGTACCAGTCACCGCCCACGTAGGCGTCACTGTTTACAAGTGTCTTAAGGTTCATTTGAATGACGTTGATGCCTTCTCGCATCGCCTTGGTAATCAACTTGCTATAGGCCTGCATATCGTTGTTATGAAAGATCAAGATATCGGGCCGTTCAATGATCAGTTGTTCAAGCGCCTGTGCGCCGGCCTCAACGCTCCAGTTTGAATCACGGACAATTACTTCGAAGCCGAGCTCCTTCGAAGCCCTGTCCATCGCCGCATACCATCCCTGAGTAAGGTCAAACCCCATCGAAAGTGGAACAAAAGCGACTTTTTTACCTTTAAACACTTTATAGTATTCTGGAGCCAGGCCGTCATCAAAGCGGCCCGCCTGGGCGTGGGAAGTCACAACCAGCGACACAAACATCACCAAACTAAATTGGACTAATTTTCGAAACATGCTCATTTTCTACCTCCTTCGTGTTGCCGGTCATTGATGACCGAATCTAAATATCGCCTTGCTGAGACGTTTGCTCGTCGCGGGGATTAAATATAGAATCAAGAATAATAGCGATAAGAAGGACTATACTTTTTATAATATTCTGAACTGAAACAGACATATCCATTATTGTCATTCCATTTAACAGTAATCCTATCAATATAGTTCCAATAATAACGTTTCGTACCCCTCCCTTGCCGCCGGTCAAACCGATGCCCCCGATGACGACGACTAGAATCACGTCGTACACCATCGTCGTATTAACAAGCTTGGTATTCACGGTGCTCACGGTCGCCGCCATCACTAGGCCGGCCAAAAAGGCGACGAAGGAACTGATCGCGTAGATCGAAACCGTAACCGGTCGAGTCGGGACACCGGTGATTCTCGCGGCGACAGGATTGTCGCCAATCGCATAAACGAAGCGGCCAAATTTTGTATATCTGAGCATGATGAAGGCCAGACATGCCAGAAAAGCGAAAGCCAGGACCGGCACCGGCACCGTGATCGCGCGGCTCGTTCCTGCATTGACAAACCAATCAACGGAAGGGGGCAAATAGACATTATCGCTTGATATGAGTGCAAATCGGCCGAATCCGGCCGCCATCGTGCTTACGGACAATGTTGCGAAGATTGACGAAATTTCCGCATACGCAATTAGCAATCCGTTCAAAACGCCTATCAGCAGCGCGAAGCCAATACCCAGTATCAGCGCCAATTCAAATGCGTAGCCTTCGTCAACCAATGCAAATGTCCAGCCCACGGAAAAAACCATGACCGCAACCATAGACAGGTCAATTCCACGACTGATAACAACAACGGCCATTCCGATTCCGAGGATCCCCAGAACCGCAACACTTTGAAGAAGCGAAAGCAAATTTCCGAGTGTAAAAAATCCGGAAAGCGTCACGGAGAATATGGTGAAAAGTAGCGCTGAAATACCAAGAACCATCTGTTCCTGCGTTAGGGTCAGATGCTTCATGGTCGTTCGTAATACCAAGTTGGTAGGTGCTTCACCCATATGTGAGGCCCCCATCCACGGTCAACGATTGCCCGGTAACGAAGTCACTCGCGGTTGAACTGAGGAATAAAACCGTGCCAACCAAATCTTCGGGCGTCTCCTCCCTGGGGATGGACCGCTGGGCGAGAAATGCCTTCATTTGCTCCGGATTGACCGTTTCCCGCTCAATCTCCGTTGTCGTCGCTCCGGGAAGGACCACATTCACGTTAATGCCATAAGGACCCAATTCACGAGCCATGGATCTTGTCATGCCGACGATTGCGGCCTTGGATGAGATATAGTGAAGATAGTTCTGCCGACCCATTGTCCACGCGGCTGAAGATACATTCATAATGCGGCCCCATCCGTTTTCCCGCATGGATCCGACAACAGCCCGCGATACGAGGAAAACACCGGTGACGTTGACATCGATTACTCGCCGCCATTCTTCAAGCGGTATTTCTTCGAAAGGGCGCATTTTCAATACGGAAAAAATCGCCGCATTATTGATCAAAATGTCTACTCGATTGAATTTCTCGAAGACCACGCGAGCCATTTCCGAGACGGAATCTTCAGAAGCTATATCCACTTCGATTGCGAGCGCTTGTTTGCCGTTGGCATTAATTTCCTCGGCCACCGCGACCGCATTTTCATAGTTCATATCCGCAATAATCGGTATCGCCCCCAGTTCTGAAAATGCCTTGGCATAGGCTCTGCCCAGTCCTTGGCCGGCGCCGGTAATGAGAGCCACTTTTCCTGAAAAATCATCGCCAAAATTCATTCCGTATCTCCAGTGATTGAGAAAGTGTTCATAAACTTTGAAAGCAAATATTTTTGAAGTCGCAAAACACAAGTTCGGCAGAACCACAAGTTTCCGAAACGGCTGATTGACGTTAAGTACAGCTCGCTATCGACAACCTGCTGCCGTTTTGCAATTGACTCCCCGTTCATGAAAAAATCCGGCTCCCCGCGAATTTCTTCATCATCGCAGCAACCCCCCTCATCGAAAATGCCCCAGCCAAAGCAAAGCTTCGGTAGTGCAATTCAAAGCGACAAGAGTGCGCTGTTCCGGGAAAATGATATGGGGGAAGAAGTGCTACAGTATAATATTAAATACGAGTGATCCTATAACCAATCTGGTATAGTTTCTTTTTGCGTGATTCAGCTAAACGAAAAAAGTTCATTCTTCATGTTGTCCGGTTGAGAGTCGACACTTGGCATGCAAGCGGAATCACATCATACGTGCCTGGCGTACCGACATCGTCCAATGCGACTGATTTTTTATTACAAATATCCGGGCAGAAGCGTAACAATCTGAGGAAATATCGCGAGGATTATCATGCCGAGCAAAATCAATCCGACAAAAGGCCAACTGGCGCGGTAGATTTCGGATAGAGATTGATCGTTGGAAGCGGCTTTGAGCGCGAAAATCGTATAGCCAAATGGCGGCGTCATTCCCCCAAGAGTTATGTTGATTAACAACAACGTCCAAAACCAGATCGGATCGAATCCGAGAGTTTCCAAAACCGGTTTGTATATGGGGATGACGACCAGCATCAAGGCGATTTGATCGATGAACATGCAAAGCAGGAACGGAAACAGCATCAACAAAAACAACATTATCCAGCTATCGTAGTTTAGTCCGGTAACTATATTGATCATCGCAGTGGTGCCGCCAGTGAAGGCCAGCAGTTGGGCAAACATTTTTGAAGTTGCCATCACAAGCAGGATCATTGCCGCGACAGACATCGCCGATTTGAGAGATTCCCATATGACATTCAGGTTCAGACCACGATAGATCGCCGTAGTTATCAGGGCGCCGACGACGCCGGTCGCCGCCGCTTCCGAAGGCGTCGCAATTCCAGCCAGAATGAATCCCAGTATCATTACAAAGATTGAACCAAACGGAGCGAGTTGCAGAAAAGCAACCAGTTTTGAAATCTGCTCCTCCGATTCATCTGGCACCTGTTGTCGGGCGTCAAACGTCACCTTGACATATATATAAACGGCAAAAAGAAGTGATAGCAGTAAGCCAGGGAGTATTCCGGCGACCAGAAGGCGTGAAATAGACGCTCCGGACAATGTCCCGATAATAATAACCAGAACGCTCGGCGGGATGATCGGCGCCAGTGACGCACCGGCAAGGATTGCTCCGGTCGCCAGCCGAATGTCGTATCCTTTTTCCTTCAACCCGGGGAGTATGCTTCGCCCCAGCATCGCCGCCACTCCCATGGCGGTTCCCGAGAGAGCGCCGAATACGGTCGATAAGGCTATTGTCAAGAAATGCCGCCGGCCCCGGATACCCGGCATCAGCGTATCGACAGATCGAAACAATACGTCAACGGCCTTTCCCCGAAAAAGAATCTCACCGATCAAAAGAAACAACGGAATCGTCGCCAACGATCCCGTTGTCGCCGTTTCAAAAATACTATTCGCGTATAGCCCTAAACCTTTGGCACCCATAAAGAAGTAAATGCCGAAGATATTACATACCGCGAAAGCCACAAAAATCGGCAACCCCATCAGGAACAGGATAAGTAATGCGGCAACCGCGATGATTGAAACGAGAATCCCTGAAATCATGCCTCTATTTCTTCTTTCCGATGATCCGGATCAAACGAGCGGGCCAAAAAGAAAACGGCAGAAAGAAAAAACCCGTATGTTATGGGCAACGAAATAACCCACTTGAACACCGGAATGGCGGCCATGGTGGTGACATTTTTTTCGATCTGTCGAAATGATTCCAGTACTGAAATATAGGCCGTGGCCAAACTGACCAAAAAAGCCATCGCGGCCCCTAAGCGCAACAAGATTCTACTTAGAATCGAGTTCTGACGATCAGTCAGGATCGCAACTGAAACATGTGCGTTGCGGGCCGACAATTCAGGCATCACGAGGAAAATCGACCAGCAAAGCAAATAAGTTACAAAATCGCTGGCCCACCTGGTTGGGGCATCGAAAACATACCGGGCCAATACTTCATAACAATAGATCACTACGATAGCGGCTAGCGAAGCCGCCCCAAGCATCATCCCGGCGGCGGCAATCTTGTACGCAAAATACATCACGACCGCGCCCATACCGGGCGCGGTCCTGGATCGTTCCCGGATCATGCCTAATCGGCCAGTCCGGCGGATACGGCTAATTTGCGAAGATTGGTAACATCGGCTCCTGATTTTTTGGTTGCCACCGCCCAAACACCATCCGCCCAAATTTTACCTAGCTTCGCGGTGATATCAGAAGACAGATTGGTTTCGGACATTCCCGCACCCTTCAGGGCGATAATTTCAGCATCCGCCAATTCATCGAATCTGGCGTATACTTCGTCTTCGAGTCTCTTGCCCTGTTCCATAAGAAATTGTTGATCACTTGCAGAGAGGCTCGACCATTTGTCCAGATTCATAAGCACCAAATGAGTCACTCGGCCAAACGTTGGGCGAAGAAAATATTTCGCGACTTCATTCCATTTAAAATCGAGTGTTCCTATTGCCGGCCACGCCGCCCCATCAATAACACCCTTCTCGAGTGCGGAATAAATTTGCCCTCCCGGCAATACAACCGCCGAAGCTTTAAGCGCGGATAATAGGCCGAGATAAACAGGTGTGCCGCGAATTTTTCGACCTTCCAAATCGCCACTGCTGCCGACAGGCTCGCGCAAAACAATGTGATAACCGGCCCCTGATGTCGGTAGTGATATAAGTTTTAAGCCGCGTTTTTGATAATATTGGTCCACATATTTCCAAATGCCAGACGAGCGGATTTCTCCAGGCGTCGCGGAAAGAGCATCGATCGCCATGCCGACACTGGTTTCGCCAAAATGATAGGCTCCATGCGTAAACAAAAGATCGAACACACCGGCAACGACCGGTTCATATTGCTCAAACGGCGGAACGGTCGCCGGCCCCTGTGCAGAAATAGTCATGGCGCCGCCACTCGCAGATGCAACATTTGCGACGAAGCGTTGCGCGATTTCAACTGTCCCCACGTAATTGTCATTCCAGCTTTGCAGCATTTTCAATTCCCCCGCCTGTGCGGGAATTGAGAATACGCTCACCGAAAGTGCCAATGCCGCGCATATGAATTTAGATGTATTTAGAATTTTCAAGACAAGTCTCCCATAATTTTCTGTTTTTGGGCTGCGCTGCCATTTTCAATTGATCACCTGCGTTGAGCGCGGCAATAAGTCTTGATTGAAAAGCTTGCACCCCCGCGTTTCCGGCAATTACCATCGACCCCTTAACAGAGCAATAAAGGCGACTGGCAATTTAAAACCGGAAAGATACGCATTTCCCTGAATGTAAAGATTGCATTATTGAGCCTTAGATATCTAATATTATTTTTCTGCTTATCTATATCAATTTCGATATATAATTTCGTTGCAGTTGGAGTTACAGGATCGGTGACAGGAAAACAGGGCACAAACAAAGATGGTAAGGAAGAATATCCTGTCCGACAGGAACTAAGCCGCAGGGAACGCGCCTTTTCCAGTCATGTCACGCTGCACAAATTGCACGTCTTCTGCACCGTCGCAAAATATTCCAGTGTCACGCGGGCCTCTGAACACCTAAGGATCGCACAACCTGCGGTAACCGCTCACTTGCGAAGGCTCGAAGAAAAGCTGGATGTCAAGCTCTTCCAGCGAACCGGCCGCCACATCGAAATCACTGAAGCGGGCGAACGCGTCTATCATTGGGCAAGTGACCTGCTTGCGCGCGGCATGGATATGTTGCGTGATATTTCAGATATAGAAGAAGGCTTAACCGGGCGCGCATATTTAGCTTCTTCAATGGTCGTCGGAACGTATGTGCTGCCTGACATCATAATAAAATTTCAGCGTAAATACCCTGGGGCCTGGGTCAGTACATCAATTTCGAATCCTCAATTCGCCACGGAAGCTGTTCGCGCCGGAGATTGCGACATCGGCGTTACAATCCTCGACCAAAATCAGGATTCTTCCGACCTGGTTATCGAACTTCTCTGGAGAGAACCCTTGCTGCTGGTTGCCGCCCCGAATAGTAAGTTAGTTGGCGACACCGCCTCTATAGAAGAGCTTGGAACGCTGCCGTATGTAACGCCCCCACAAGGCCAAATCGCCCGTGATCTGATAGACGACTCGCTCCGTACAATGGGTTTCGTGCGAAGAAATAGCGTAATGGAATTCGGCCACCCGGAATCAATTCTTCAAGCCGTACGTGTCGATACCGGCGTCAGCTTTGTGTTCGAAAGCGCCTTGCGGGCAGATCTCAGCAAGGGTGACTTGAGAATCGTTAAGACACCGGGTCTCGACGTCGCTATTCCACTTTTCCTCATATATCACCGCGACAAAAATCTAACGCCGCTGCAAATTCGACTGATGGATGACATAAGGCTGGTGTTCAAAGAAAAGGCTACATAGACAACCAAGCCAAGCGCCTACCGCTGCGTAATATTGATATGAATATTTTTCTCCTGGGTAAAACTCAAAAGCTCGTCAATGCTTTCCTCACGCCCAATACCGGACTGCTTTACGCCTCCAAATGGGGCGCCAAGAAAATGTTTGGCGACTTCATTGACCCAAACATAACCCACGTCAACTAGTGCCGCCGCGCGATGAGCCTTGGTTAGGTCCTGTGTCCAAATTGAACACGTCAATCCGTATTCCAGGCCATTGACTTCATCCAGCATCGTCTGTTCTTCCGACCATTTTCGCACCGCCAGGACAGGGCCAAATATTTCTTCCGAAGCGATTCGCATTTCGGGTTCGACATCCGCAAAAATCGTCGGCTCTATGAAAAAGCCATTTTCAAGACCGGGCCCGATTGCCGCCTTGCCTCCGGTAACAAGGCTCGCCCCTTCGGAGCTTGCACTTTCTATAAAATCCATTACACGTTCGAAATGTTGTTTACTGATGAGTGCGCCCATTGTGGTATTCGGGTCTGTCGGTATTCCCGCATTGAAGCCGGCAACGGCATCGGACAAGCGCTGAAGCACGGCATCATAAATGTCCTGATGTATAAATGCCCGACTCGTTGACCCGCAGGACTGGCCGCACCATGAAAAATTCATTCCGCCGACGATTGCCTTCGCGATGACATCCGGATCGGAATCCGGATAAGCGATCAATGCGTTCTTTCCGCCCAGTTCCAAAAGGACCGGCTTGACGGTGTCACTTGCCGCCCGCATTACCGCCCTTCCGGCCTCGACCGATCCAATAAGCGTAACCTTGGCAACGTCTTTGTGGGCCGCCAGCGCAGCGCCAGCTTCTACGCCACCCGGAACGACATTAAAAGTTCCTGGCGGCATCAAACCGTCGATCAGTTCCGCCAGCCGTAGCGTTGACAGGGGGGCCTGCGTTGGAGGCTTGATAATCACCGCATTGCCCGCCGCCAGGGGCGCCGCCATCTTGCCGCCGCAAAACATGAATGGATGGTTGTATGCCAGAATCCTCGCCACAACGCCTAAGGGCTGGCGGATAGAAAAATTAACCGCATCCGGCCCCATCGGAATTGAGGATCCCTTCATCTCGGTAACTAGACCCGCGAAATAATCCATCTGAGCCGCGGCAATATTGGCGTCTCCCAACATTTCCTTTACCGGATTTCCACAATTGGCCGCGTCGATCGTTGCCAGTTCACGTGCATTCTGCCGCAAGATAGCCGCGATCTCCTTCAATATCCGCGCCCGCTCAAGTGGAGCGACATCCCGCCATTCGAGAAACCCCATACGTGCCGCGGCAACGGCACGATCCACATCGATCGCCCCGGCATGCGCGACTTTACCAAGCATGGTGCCGAGACCCGGATTATGGGTCTCTCGGTAGGCGCCTTCTACGGGCTCATGCCACGAGTTACCATAATAGATAGACCGATTGCCGGGCAGCCGGGGTTCCCAGACTTCGTTTTTCCCAGAGCCTGTCGAGGCGGTCATGTTTATCCTCCATGCCGAAGTTGTAATGCCCAACCACAATTGGTGAGAGTTAATATTTAGATATCTAATTTATTCTGGTGCCGCAAGTAAGAACTTACGATTAACAATCACTCCGGCCACAATTGAACCCTGCAGTTTGTAAGGAAGGGCCTAAAAAATGAAGAGTACCAACACAAACAAGTTTGCCAGAAAAGTAATTGCCGGATTTCTAACCATTGCCACGGGTCGGCGGTACGCTCTTTCCCTCTGAAACAGCACGGGCTTCGTTTGCAGCAAGATTTTGGATAACGACCAACAGGCTTTTTCGCAATGTTTTGGCATCCTTTTTTGACAACCCCTCCATCGCTATATCGTTTACCTGCACGGCAAGCGGTTCAAGAATGTTTTTTGCATTGCGTCCTCTTCTCGTTAGAAAAACGTGACGCCGTCGGTTATTCCCTTTCAAGTTCCGTCTCTCGATATATCCCAATTTCTCTAATTTTCCCAAAGCGGTATGAGTGGTCGGCTCGGTTAATTGCGCACGCTCACTGAGTATCCTTTGGGACAGGCCATCTTCATCCCACAGGATTCGAAGAAATATCCATTGACCAAAAGTAATCTCGAAGCCGGCAAGGCGAAGTTGCAGCGAACGTGTAAAACCGCGTGCGGCAAGCCTCGTCAAATGCGCTAACCGCTCTTCGTTCAAATCTATCATTCTTGTTACTTCGCCTTCTAACTTAAACCAAAGCGAACATAAACAGTCATCGGAAAATCTACAATTTATATGAATGAACCATTGGTCGAAACAGGCCATATCAATAAAAATGCCACAAATTTGAGCATATCAGGAGATATCCGCGCATCGAATTTCAG